>Ga0310822_100058_pt1 | contig 221566 bp, 230 predicted proteins | sample P4_ome_2_FD_201313 | JGI IMG/M metagenome (GOLD analysis project Ga0310822, IMG submission 201313) | Sorghum-adapted microbial communities from Joint BioEnergy Institute, Emeryville, California, United States - P4_Day56_Rep2 | ecosystem: Engineered > Bioreactor > SSF (Solid state fermentation)...
ACCGTGCACGTCGCGCGGCGCCCCGAAAAAGCGAAGCCAATCCCCGCGGCACGGAAGAAGACCCGCAGAATTGGCCCAGCGGATGAGATGAGGGCGAGATCATCGCGGGAACCGTTACCGCTGGAGTCTTGTTCATTACAACGGCGGGAGCCCTGGCGACAGGCGCAGACGGAGTCGTGCGGGAGGGGGGCAGGCAGTCGACCCGTGCGAGCACCGCACGACGAGCGACGGTGCGAGGCTTGTGCGGCAAAAGCGGGCGAGAAAGCCTGAGAGACCGGGGAATCTGAAGCGAGCGGTGCCGTCACCGCGTTCATACCCGCGAAGGCGAGAGGAATCCGAAATGCCCGAACTCCGGCGACGACGCTTACGCCACGCGAGGAGGCGAGTGGCCGGGCGAATCGAGCCGGCGGCAACCGCCGAATCGGGCTTCTGCGAAGATGGGCGGAACGGCGAGACCCGGTCGGGCCGGTCTTGTCGGCCAGCCGAGCGAGGCCGCCATTGAGTGATCGGAAGATTCGCGTCGCCGTCATCGGGGTCGGGAACTGCGCGTCCTCTCTGGTACAGGGCGTGACCTTCTATAAGGCCGCGCGCGAGACCGAGTCCGTCCCCGGGCTGATGCATGTCAGCCTCGGCGGATATCACGTCAGGGACATCGAGTTTTCCGCCGCCTTCGACATCAACGCGACGAAGGTCGGCAAGGATCTGTCCGAAGCGATCTTCGCCGAGCCGAACAACACCTGCCGGTTCGCCGAGGTCCCGCCGCTGGGCGTCACGGTTCACCGCGGACGGACCCTGGACGGGCTCGGGCGGTATCTGCGGGACTCGATCGTCGAGGCAAATGGCCTGCCGGACAATGTCACCGACATTCTCCGACGGACACGCACGGACGTGGTCGTGTCCTACCTGCCGGTCGGATCGGAGCGGGCGACGCGATGGTACGTGGAGCAGATCCTCGAGGCGGGCTGCGCCTTCGTCAACTGCGTGCCGGTGTTCATTGCATCGCGCGAGGAATGGCGCCGGCGTTTTGCCGATCGGCGTCTACCGGTCATCGGTGACGACATCAAGTCCCAGGTGGGGGCGACGATCGTCCATCGGGTGCTCGCGAACCTGTTCCGAGAGCGGGGGGTGCGGCTTGACAGGACCTATCAGCTGAACTTCGGCGGCAACACCGATTTCCAGAACATGCTCGAGCGGGAGCGGCTGGAGTCCAAGAAGATCTCAAAGACGAACGCCGTCACCAGCCAGCTCGATCACCCCCTCCCGCCGCAGAACGCGCATGTTGGGCCCAGCGACTATGTCCCGTGGCTCGGTGATCGCAAATGGTGTTACATCCGGATGGAGGGCACGACCTTCGGCGACGTGCCGATCAATTGCGAACTCAAGCTCGAAGTGTGGGATTCGCCGAATTCCGCCGGGGTCGTGATCGACGCGGTGCGTTGCGCGAAGCTGGCGCTCGACCGCGGGATCGGCGGCGCCCTCTACGGACCGTCGAGCTACTTCATGAAGAGCCCGCCGGAGCAGCTCACCGATCACGAGGCGCGCTGTCGCACCGAGGCCTTCATCGGCGGCGATGAGTGGTGACGATCGGCGTCGTAATCGGCCTCGACGCCGTAAGAGGACGGCGGGACGGTGACGGTCCTCCATCTCATTCGCCACGGCGTCCACGAGCTGCAGGGCCGGGTCCTGGTGGGGCGGATGCCCGGGGTGCATCTTGGCGACGAGGGCCGGCGGCAGGTGGCCGTTCTGGCCGCGCGGCTGGAGCACGCGCCGATCGAGGCGATCTATTGCAGCCCGCTTGAACGGGCGCGCGAGACGGCGGAGCCGATCGCCCGGCGCCTCGGGCTTGAGGTGGAACTGTCCGAGGACCTCACCGAGATCGACTTCGGCGATTGGACGGGGCAGCGGTTCGAGGCGCTCATCGGGCTCGAGCGTTGGCGGCTGTTCAATGCGTTTCGGAGCGGCACGGCCCCTCCGAACGGTGAGCCGATGATCAAGGCGCAGCGCCGTGTGGTCGCCATGATCGAGAGGCTGCGGGATCGTCATCCCGACGGGCAGGTCATCCTTGTCAGCCACGGCGACGTGATCAAGGGCGCGCTCGCCTATTGGCTTGGCGTTCCGCTCGACCTGTTTCAGCGCATCGAGGTCGATCCGGGCTCGCTCAGCACCGTCGAGATCAGCGTATGGGAGCCACGCATCTTGCGGATCAACGAGGGGTCAAGCCTGACACCGCGCCCGAGATCATAGCGTGCCGGCGCGCGGACGCTCCAGAAGGCGGAAGGCTGGTCGGACCCGTGCCGGACCTCAGACGGCAGCGACCGGTCGCATGTCGCGCGGGCGGGACGTGCTCGATCCGCTGGCATATCGGCGCACCATGGCGGCGCAGAACTCGGCATATTCCTCCTTCACCTGCGGCGGGCTCGTGTGGTGAGGTGCGATGCCGCGGTGTTCCGGGGTGAAGCAAAAGGTGACGGTGACGTCGAATTCCTCCAGGGCGGCCATCTGCCGGTCGAACCAGGCGTCGGCATTCGGGCGAAAGCTGTCGGCCCAGCTCAGCCCGGTTCGCACATGCTTGACGCCGAGGGTCCGCAGCCACTGGACCGCGTCGTCGAGGCGGTGATCCTCGAAGTGGAACCACTGGCAGATTCCGAGATCCGGCGTGTATCGGGCGAAGTGGTCGAGGGCGCGTTTCGGCGTGCCGTCCTCGCGCAGAAGCCCCATGTAGAAGTGCCGGTAGTAGGACGAGCCCTCCGCTTCCCGGTGCCGCGTCGTTGCCGGCCAGGCGCGCGGCAGGTCGTAGAGGCTGTACCAGTGGATGCGCGGAGCCCGCCCGATCAGCAGGTCCGCCATCCGCTTCAAGCCGAACTCTTGGACTTCTTCCGCCCCAAAGGTCGAGGTGCCGACCTCGGTCACCCAGACCGGAAGATCGGTGACGGACTGGATTTCCTTCAGCTTGTCCGGCCACTCGTGCACCATCCAGTGGTTCCAGTCGAACGGGAACCCGTGCACGGCGACGACGTCGAGCCGGTCGAGGGCGCCCTGTCCCTGCATGTTCTGGATGAAAAGCGGATCGATCGGCGAGATACCCCCGAGGGCGCGCAGAACATACGGGTTCTCCGCTTCCACCGTCTCGGCCGCGAGCTTGACCATCTCGGCATAGGCCGACCAGTCCGGGTCGAGCTCCGGATCCCAATGGGACTTGTTGTTCGGCTCGTTCCAGAACATCACCGCTTCAATCACCGGCTTTCCCCCTTGCCGGATAGACGGCGCCGGCTCCGCGGCCCGGTTTGCCGCACCGGCAGATGAACACTTCCTCCTCGGGATGATCGATGATCTCGAAGCCGGCGCTGCGGAGCATGGCCTCCGAGCAGGCGCGGTTCGGAATCCACCAGTTCGTTTGGTCGTCCGAAAAGCGGTTCTCGATGAAGTGCAGCCGCGGAAAGCCCGGTCGCTCAAACACGCCGTACTCCCAGAACGGATAGTTCTCCTGCAGGGGCTCTACCTCCGGACTGCCGCGCTGCAGCGACTGGAAGACGAAAAGGTCCTTGACGACGTGCTCGCGGATCAGATCGAGCGCCAACAGCGGATGCCTGAGGTGGTAGAGCACCCCCATGAAGAGCACGATGTCGAAGCGCTCACCGAGTTCGGCGACGTCGTAGACGGAGAGCTTCCGCAGCTCGAGCTCGACACCGCAGAGGTTCGCCGCAAACCGAGCCTGCTCCAGATACATGTCCTCGAGGTCGATTCCGACGACGCGGTCGGCGCCGCGGCGCTTCATCTCGATCGAGTGGAATCCGGCGTTGCAGCCGATGTCGAGAACCGTCTTGCCCTGCAGATCGGTCGGAAGGGCGTTGGCGAAGCGCCGCCATTTGACGGCCGGATAGTCGCCCAGGAAATGATCCGGCGCGGTCTGTACGCCGCCGAGGTTGATGTTGTGGAACCAGTTGCCGAGCTCGAGTGCCCGTTGACGGATTTCCTCGGAGGTGAGGTTGCGGTTGATGTTGTCCATGACGCCTTTCCGATGTCGGGTCCGATTTCAAACGCCGCTGTCGTCCGCGAGGATCAGCGTCCGCTTGCCGTCGCGCAATCGGGCCGGCAGAACGTCAAAGGAAAGCCTCTGGCTCTCGGATCGCGCCGCGAGCAGGTTTATCGCCGCGCGGTAGCCGTGGAGCGTCCCGACATCCACATAGGCCTCACCGGCGCGCACGCCGTACGCTTCCCCGCCGCGGGAGACATAGGCGTTGATCAGCGAGCCGATGTACTCGTCGATGCGGTTCCGCTCGCACCACAGTTCGAAGAGCGTGTGGAGGACCGTTCCGGGCACCTTGAAGGCGCCCCAGACCCAGTGGGAACCCGGACTCCGGTGCTTGACCTGGATCTCGTGGATGATGCCCTTGCTGTCCGTCACCACGGCGTCGAAGATCTCCGGATGCTCCACGGGGAAGAGCAGGAAGGAAAGCCGCTCGGCGTCGAGAGCGCAGAGGCCGTCCTCGGGAAACCAGATCGTGTCGGGAAGGCCGACGACCACGGTTTCGGTCGGATGGACCAGCGGCAGGGCCCGGAAGATCGCGTCGCACAACCCGCCGGGATGAGGCTGGACGACATAGGCGATGTCCGCGAGCCCAACCCGACCGCCATAATACTCGAGAATGTCCGACTTGCCGGGCGCGATGACGAAGCAAATCTTCCGCGCGCCGCCCCGGATCATCCGCTCGACGAGATATTCGCTGACCGCGCGTGGCCGTTCCGTGTCGGCGTCGAATCGGCTGCCGACCGGAAGCAGCTCTTTGGAAAACGCCAGCGGTTGGATGCGCGTTCCGCTTCCGGCGGCCGGGATGATGCCCCACATGGATCAGGCCTCCTCCATCAGCGACGATACGTCGCTCGCCGAGGGGCCGGCGGGCTCGCCAGATAGCGCCGCCTCGAACGCCGCCTCCAGGTCCTTGGCACGCTGGTCTGCGGTGTGCTCCGCGAGGACCCGCTCGCGCGCGGCACGGCCGATCCGGTGCAGCTCCCCGTCGGGCAGGTTCAGGGCGTCGACGGCGTCGCCGCTGCCGCCGGCGACGAGAATCTCGGAGCCGGGCTCGAAGAAGCCGCCAAGCCCTTCCCACCGGTCGCTCAGGATTGGCACGCCGCAGGCCGCGGCCTCGAAAAGCCGGCCCGACGGGCAATACCCCATTTCGGCCATTACCCGGCGCGTCACGTTCAGGGTAAGCCGCGACGAGCAGTAGAAGGCGGGGTGCTCGGCCGGTGGCAGATGCCGGACGAAGAAGATGTTCTTGGTCCAGGGGAAGGACTGCGGATACTGCGCGCCGCCGATCACGAAGCGGCGGCCGGGGAGCCGTCGCGCCGGTTCGATGAACAGCTCGGCCAGCGCCCCTTGCCGATCTTCCGCGTAGGTGCCCAGATAAGAGAGATCGGCCCGGTATTGTGGCGCCGCCGGCATGGGTCGATGAATCGTCAGGTCGGCGCTTCCGTAAAGCGGCGCGGTTCGGCGGGCGCCGAGCATCGTCCGAAGGTCCGAAAGGGCGGCTCCGCCCGTGTAGCTCAGAACCAGGTCGAAGTCCGAGAGCCCGCGCGGGCCGATGTAACTGATCGGTTCGCCGGCCCGCAGGCATGCCAGGGTCACGGGCGTATCCAGATCGTAAAAGACGCGAAGGCGGGTCCGGGACGCGAGAACCAGTTCCGCGGCCGGGATCCCGTCGGGGCAGAAGGAGGTCACGATCGCGACGTCGGCATCCGCCAGATGGCGATCGGCTGTCTGGCGGGCGTCGCGCCAGTCCGCGTAGAGATGGAGTTCTCCATCCGCGAGTTCCGTCAGGTCGCGGTGCAGGGCGTAGTAGGGAACGTCGCGCTCGAAGAACACGGTTCGATGGTCGCGCCGGCCGAGGGCGGCGCACAGGCCGCGCCAGAGCGTTGCATGCCCGTTTCCCCAGGAGGAGCTGATCGAAAGGCCGAAAACTACCAGTTTCATGCCACGGTCTGTTACGCGCGCCCCTGCCCGGCGGTGCCTCCCGGTCCATACGGGCCCGGGCGGCTGTCACATTCAACGGAATACGGAGCTGAAGGTTCCGGTCCGCCCGCGCGTGTTCGGAAGGATTTACTCCGGCGCGCGCAATATCGGCGCGGGCCGGCAGGTAAACCCGAGGCGATAGCCGGCGGGAGCGTAAGGGCGTGGCCGCAGTCGCCGAATGATTGTCGAGAGAAGACTTCGGCCCGAAATGTGCCGATCCGGGCTTGTTCTGGGGAAGGGCGAGGCCGACGGACGGAGAGGAGGGATGTTCTTGAAGAAGATGAAGCTCCGTCGCGGCGAACTATTGAGGTTAGACATGGATCGGGTCCCGTGGCCGGAACCCTGGCCGCCAAGCCCGAACAAGGGCGCCGACGCCGGCGCGAAAGTCGCCCCGAAAGACGGCATTGCTCGTCTGCAGCGCCGCCGCACCTGGTCTCAACGGATTCCTGCCGTGATCTCGGCCCGGCGCCGCTCCGCTGCCTCGGTCTGCGCCGGGGTCATCGTCCTGACAAGCTCGGACCGCCTCGCCGATGCCTGTCGGCCGGAGTCGGAAGCCTCGTTCTGCGCGATGGTGAGCCAGGCGTAGGCCTCGATCGGATCCGCGGCCACGCCGCGCCCCGTCATATACATGGTGCCCAGACGGCACTGTGCTTCGCTATGGCCGCGCCGGGCCGCCTGCTCGTACCAGCGCGCTGCCTCTGCGTCGTCCTGCGGAACGATGACGCCCTCGTCATAGGCGCGGCCAAGCTCGAACTGTGCCCCGGGATGTTCCCGCTCAGCGGCTTTGCGGTACCATCGGATGGCTTCGGCTTCGTCCTGAGCCACGCCCCGCCCTTGCTGATACAAACGGCCGACGAGGTACTGCGCCTCAGGCTCGCCGGCTTCCGCAAGTGGCCGCAGAATACGGAGCGCCGTGGCATCGTCGCCCCGCTGATAGGCCGCGATGCCGTCGCCGAGGCGCTGTTCCGGCGACGGGGATCCGATCGCTCTCAACCAGCTTCGAAGCACGCGGCGCTCTCCAGACGCGTGGCTGACCGCATTGCCCCGGCGGCCGGGGCCGGGTCGTCTCGGTTTCGCCCGATCGTCCAAAAGAGTGGAAGCGATCCGCCGTCGATTGGTTCCGCGCCGACCCGAGTCGGGTCGAAGAAAAGGTTAGTGCCCGTCGAGGGCTGGTGACGCCGCGTCGGTCGCTTTGCCGCTGACGGTTGGCGCCCCTGCCGCACACTCCGGCGCCGGCCCCTTGGCGATGACGCCGTTGGCTGTCACCGGTTCAGGAGCCAGAGGATGAGGGTCAGTACGACGCTGATCAGGATGGAGGTCCCGAGCGGAATGTAGAGGCGGAAATTCCCGCGCTCGATCACGATGTCGCCCGGCAGACGTCCGAGGCCGAGCGACTGCAGCAGCGGCCACAGCAGCCCGGCTGCGACGAGAATGAGCCCGACGAGGATCAACCAACGAGACATTGCCAAGATGATTTAGGTCATGCCCCGGATCATGAAAAGACGGCAATTGGTCGGGCGACCGGTGGCCCTGGTATCTCGGCCGCTTCAAATCCGGCTCCGCCGCCCTTAAGATCACGCCGCCAGCCGTTTCACGGTGAGGGAGCCGCGCCGTGCCGTTCGACCTGACGCCGATCGATGTCATCGCCCTGATTTGGTTCCTGGCCGTCTGGCTGACCTACAATCTGGTGCTCGATCACCTCGTTCATGGGCCGGTGACCCTGAATCAGAACATGAAGGCCCTGCGGGGCGTCTGGATGCGGCGGATGCTCGAGCGCGAGAACCGGATCATGGACGCGCAGTTGATCGGGCATCTGATCTCCAGCGTGTCCTTCTTCGCCTCGACGACCGTGCTGGTCCTGGCCGGCCTGCTGGGCGTCCTCGGCGCGGTGGACGACGTCTACGCGGCGATCGGCCGGCTCAGCTTCACCGTCAAGACGACAAAGCTGCTGTTCGAGTTCAAGATTCTCGTCCTGCTTGGCATCTTCATCTTTGCGTTCTTCAAGTTCACCTGGGCCCTGCGACAGTTCAACTACAGCTGCGCCGTGATCGGCGCGGCGCCGCTCGCGCCGGTTCCCAAGTCGCGTCGGGAAGGCATCGCGGCGCCGGCCGCCGACGTCCTGTCGCTGGCCATCAGCAACTTCAACGGCGGGCTGCGGTCGTACTATTTCGCGCTGGCGGCTCTGAGCTGGTTCATCCAGCCCTGGCTGTTCATTCTGGTGACGGCGTGGATCCTGCTGGTCCTTCTCCGCAGGCATCTGCTGTCGGCGGCCTTTCGGGCTGTCCGGCAATACGTTCACGCGATTGCCGATGGTGCGCCGGCTGACGCCGGCCCGGGCGCTCCGGGAAGGCCTCTCCATCTGGGAGCGTCGAAACGAACGGCCGATGAGCTTGAGGGCGGCCCGGCGCGTGCGACGGCTGGCGATCCCCGGGCATGACGCGCGCGGCGTTCTCGTCCGGCATTACCAAAGCCAGCGGCGGCGTCGGGTGAAGCTCAGGATCTCCTGAAGCGAGAGCATGACCTGCTGGTGCCGGAATGCCGATTGGCGGTCGCGCTCTTCCTCGGCGATCTGGCGCTCGCTCTCGGAGAAGCGGCGCTCGTTGTCATGCGCTTCGATAACCTGGACGATCGCAGACAGGATCTGCCGGATCATCAGGTCGCGAGCCTCGATCGACGCCTGCAGATCCGTCAGTCGCCGCTCGAGAACGGAGAGTTGTCGCTGTATCTCGGCGGGCGACGGTCCTGGCGCCACCGCTGGCACGGGCGAGCGGGTGACGCTCGCCCCATTCGCCGGATGCAGAACATCTTCGATCCGTGGCGACGCAGGCGAGGGACGGTTCGGTGGCCTCGGCGTGCCGCCGCCGTCGGCAGTGTACTCCGCGAGCGCTCCGCCGGCGACGAGGAGCGCGGCCGTGCCAAGCTCATCCTCGACAGCCGTCGCGCTCCGGCCCGAATCGTACATGCGACGGATTCGTTCCAGGACGGGCAGGGCCGATCGCGCGACGAGAACCTTCTTTCCCGATCTCGTCCAAGGTACGTACCGGCCGTGCCGATCGAGGTAGCGACGGAGGCTGCTCAGCGGGATTCCGAGCTTCTGTCTTGCCTCATCCAGGCTGAGCCAGACTTTGCCGTCGGCCTCCTGCGCCTCGGCGTGGTCGGAGCTGCAGTTGCTGCCGGTTCGTAGCGGCACGACGCGCTCGAGATTCACCATCCCTCGACCTCTCTGCCGATGGAGCCAGTCGAGCTTTGGCGGGCCCGGGGCGGGACATGGCCGCGGCGCGGTGAATCGACGACAAGACAGGGTCAGCCCGCGAACGGATCAACAGGACCGGCAGCCGAGTTGGTTCCCCAGGCGCCCCAATGCTCCCCTCGACGAGGGATAGTAGTTAACATTAATGGTAAAGCAAGGGTAAAGAACAGGCGGTGGCTTTTCTTTCCACCATCTCAGAGGCACAATACAAACCGCAAGAACCTCAATTCGGTGGCGAAAGACTGCTAACCCGGGCAACGGGTTGAAGGCGCGTGGCGCCTTCCGGGGGCCGTGGCGGATAGGCAGCGATTCGCTCCACCCGGTATTCCTTCAGCTTCCGGGCCTGGGTGAAGATGATCACCTCGGCGATCAGCCCGATCGCGAAAATCTGAATACCGAGGACCACGACCAGGGAACTGATGACCAGGGCGGGCCGGTCGCCCAGCGGCATGCCGAAGAGCAGCCGCTGGACCACGAGAATGGCCGTCATGATGAAGCCGATCAGAAACACGGAGAACCCGACGAGGCCGAAGAAGCGGAACGGCTTGCGGATGAACCGCAAAAGGAAGGCGGTCGATGCGATGTCGAGCAGGCGCCGGACGTAGACGCCCATAGGATAGATGCGCAGCGCCTTGTCCCGCTGGGCCTGCCTGACGTCGACCTCGCAGACCTTGAAGCCTTGCCGGTCCGCCAGCATCGGCAAGAAACGATGGAGGTCGCCGTAGATCGCGACCTCTTCCGCGACGCGCCGCCGCAGAGCGCGAACCCCGCATCCGAGGTCGAGGAAGCCGAATCCCGTCGCCAGCTTGACCAGGCGGTGGAAGATCGAGGATTGGATCCGGTTCAGCTTCGGATCCTGCCGCGGCGATCGGCGGGCGATGGCGACGTCGCAGTGGTCGAGGGCCGCGAGGACCTTCGGGATTTCCGAGGCTTCGACCTGTGCATAAGCCGGCAACGTCAGAAGGACATCGGCGGAAGCTTCCTCGAAGCCCAGCGCCAGCGCCGTGGCCTCTCCGAACCACCGGCTGAGCGTGATGATGCGGACGCGCTCGCCGCTTTCCTGCAGCGACCGGAGCGCGGCCGCGACCGTCGGGTTCTCGCCGTCCAAGACATAGATGAACTCGTAGTTCCCCGTCCACGTCTCTACGGCGGTCTTGTACTGGTGGAAGAGCTCTTTCGGGTCATCGTACCGATCCGTGACGGGGACGATGATGGATAGTGCGCTGGACGTGACGCGGCTCATCCCGACCTCCCCACGGCGCCGCCGATCCACTGCGTGCGGCGCGGCGTGACGGCGGCGAAATCCTTGAGTCTGAAGTCACCCGATCGCGATCCGTATTCACCGATCAGGCCAAGTGAGAACAGGGCGATGCCGAGCGTTCCGAACAGCACCGACAACCCGCCGATGACGACAAAGTGCGGCTCGGCCACCAGCCATTCCTCCACGAGCAGAGAGAGCAGGAGGCACAGGCTGGTAAGGCCGGCCAGCAACCCGGCGGTGCCGAAGAAGTAAATCGGTCGCTCGGCCACGGTGAGGATCGTCTTGATCGCGATGAGATCCAGAAGAACCTTGTAGATCCGGGAGAGGCCGTATTTCGATTTCCCGAACTTTCGGGCGTGGTGCCGGACCTTGATCTCGGCGATGCGCGCACCCGTGATCGAAGACATCGCCGGGATGAAGCGATGCATCTCGGAATAGAGCGGGACCTGCTTGATGACCGACGCCCGATACGCCTTGAGAGAGCAGCCGTTGTCCCGGATCGGCACGCCGGTGACCTTGCCGATCAGCCAGTTGGCGATCCGAGACGGGATCTTCCGCCGGATAAGCGCGTCCTGCCGGCGCTGGCGCCAGCCGACGACGATGTCGTAGCCCTCGGCGATCTTCTCGAGGAAATTGGGGATGTCCGCGGGGTCGTTCTGAAGGTCGCCGTCCATCGTGATCAGGATCTCGCCCTCGGCGTGATCGATCCCGGCCGCCATGGCCGGGGTCTGGCCATAGTTCCGCCGCAGCTTGATGACCCGTACCCGGCTGTCCTTGCGCGCGATCGCCTCGAGCCGTGCAAAGGATTGGTCGACGCTACCGTCATCGACGAAGAGGATTTCGTATCGAAGGTTCAGCGGGTCGACCGCACGCACGATTGCGGCGTAGAGCAATCCGCAATTGTCCTCCTCGTTGTAGACGGGAATGATCAAGGATAGGTCGATCGGCATTCACCCGGTCCTGCGAAGCTTGCGCCGCGACCCGGCTCCCGCTGGAACGGGCAGCATGTCGCCAGGCGCGAATCCAGAGAAAACCGCGGATCTGGAGGCAGCCAGTGCCGGCGGATAGCCGCCCCGGTGACGAACCCTTTGCGGCCAGGAGGCGTTATTCGGCATACGGCTCCGGGCCGAATGGCACGAAGGCGGTGGGAACTTGGGGCAGAAGCGAGGGGATCATGAACGACACGAGCCTCGTGGCGGTGACCGGGGCGACCGGATTCTTGGGCAGTCATCTTACGGAACGGCTCGTCCGCGACGGCCATCGGGTTCGTATCCTGGCGCGCGATCCGGCCAAGGCCGAGGCGCTTCGCAGGACCGTGTCCGGTGGAATCGTCCTCGGCGACATCACCGATCCGTCGGCGCTTGCGGCCCTGGTAGAGGGCGCGGACACGGTCTTTCATCTCGTCTCGAATTTCCGAACCGCATCCGGACCGCCGTCGAGCTACAGGGCGGTGAATCTGCAGGGAACGGTGACCGCGCTGGATGCGGCGCGGGCGGCCGGCGTGCGCCGGTTCGTGCACTGCTCGACCATCGGGGTGCACGGTCACGTCCGGGCGACGCCGGGCGATGAATGGTCGCCCTACGCCCCAGGGGACCTCTATCAGGAAACCAAGATGCAGGCGGAGCAGGCCTGCTTTGCCGAGGCGCGGCGCGGCGGGATGGAGATCGTCATCGTCCGTCCCTGCTCGATCTACGGTCCCGGCGACCTGCGCATGCTGAAAATGTTCAAGATGCTCCGCAACGGGCGGTTCTTCCTTCTGGGCCCCTGCCGCGAGAACTTTCACGCCGTCTACATCGACGACCTCGTCGAGGGATTCCTGCTGGCAATGCGGACGCCGGACATCTCCGGCGAAGCCTTCATCATCGGCGGACCCGAGTATCTGCCTCTGCGCGAATATCTGGCTACCGCGGCCCGGGCGGTTGGGGCGCGGCCACCCGCCCTCCGGTTCCCTTACGCCCCCTTTTACGCGGCCGCGGCCGTTTGCGAGGCGATCTGCGTGCCGCTCGGGCTGGAACCGCCGCTGCACAGGCGCCGGGTCCGGTTCTTCCGGAACAACCGGGCGTTCTCCATCGAGAAGGCTCGCGCGGTTCTGGGCTACGCGCCGGCGGTCGATCTCGAGGAGGGCATGAAACGCACGGTTTTGTGGTACCGGGAGAATGGCTACCTCCCCTAATCTGATCCGGTGGCGCGCCGGACGGGGGTTCTGCCGGATCGGGCGCGCCGATCGGCGGTTACCCGCGCGGAAATCCCCGTCGTGTCCAGGACCGCGTCGTCGTCGATCAGAACGCCGTCGCCGATGGAGATCTTGTGCGGATGCCGAAGCGTCACACCCCGCCCGATCACGACGTTCCGCCCCATGTGCCGGAACGGACCGCGATAAAGGAGCCTCGCGACCTGTCTGTTGGGCGTCCCGTGTACTTTCGAATTCAGCGTTGGATGAGTCATCTGCTGGTGCTTCTTCTGCTTGAAGCAGCAGAACAACCGCTCCGCACCAAAGCGTTGGACGGTGAAACGAGAAGTTGGCGTTACAAGCCTCTGCAGCCATCTCAATGCGCCAGTAATCGTCCGGTGTAGAACGCCCTTCGGAGCGGTCAGTTCCCGACGGGCTGGTGTAAGAAATGACCGCGGCACGAGGGCGGGTTACCCGTCCTGGTCCGTGGCGGCCTCCGGTGCATTCCGATCGGTCCTAGCGGCGTTGAAAGACGACCCTTCCCGGATCGCCTTGAACGATCGCATTGTCCGGGATGCGAGAGGAGACCACGGCGTTGGGCGCCACGATGACTCCGCTCCCGATCTCCGCTCCGTCGAGGATGCAGGCACCGGCACCGATCAGAACGTTCCGGCCGATTCGAATGCCCTTATGCGACACCTTGCCCTGTTCCCGGAAGGTCATGTCCAACCGGTCGTAGCGGTAGGCGTTGCCGACGATCGAGACGTTCGGGCCGATCAGAGAGTCGTCGCCGATCTCGATTCCATGGACGTGCGAGGCGATGAAGCAGCCGGTTGCGATGTCGACGCGGGCGCCGATCAACAACGGGCCGTCCGTCGCCTTGATCTTGGTGAAGGAGCCGACGGCGCTCTTGCGGCCGAGGCGGAGCTGGCGGCTGATCTCGACCTCGGCGCGAGGGCTCACCAGTGCGCCGTAACGCAGAAGATAGTACAAGGTAGCGACGAATCGCGGGACGGCGAACCTCCGCAGTACCGCGGACCAGCCCACGGCGAATCACCGGTACCGGTTGATGACGCTGCGGATCTGCTCGAACGTCACCATCTCGCTGACCTCCTGCATCGTCATCTTGATGCCGAATGCCTCTTCCAGGGCGGAAACCAGACGAAGGTGATTGAGCGAGTCCCAGAGCGGTGCGTCGTCCCGGCCGAACGCCGTTGTGATGACCTCTGGGTCGACGTCCAGCATTTCCGCCATGATCTGCCGAATTTGCGTTTCGGTCTGAGTCGCGTCCATTGTCACTCCACCATCTCGACCCATGCGCAGGGCATCGGCGTCGCGTCCTCGCGCCGCAGGACGTAGGTCCGGCCGGCGTCCCTCTCGCCGGTTCGCCGAAAGCCTTGGTCATCGAAGAATGTCGCGGCGGGCATGTTCTTGCTTGTCGGGACGAACTGCGCCGTCAGCTCGGTGCAATCGGGCGCTTCGAGAAGCGTCGCCTTGATCCGGTTCATGATCGCGGTTTCGATCCCGCGCCCCATGGCGCGGCAGCTCATCAGGAAGCTGTCGATCTCGAGCCGCCCGTCCGCCCTTCGCAGCAGATAGGCGGCGATGGTTCCGAGTTCCCCGAACCGGTCCGCCGCCCAGACGACGTCGAGCTCGCAAGAGGGGGTCGCGAGAAAGGCCTCCAGCTCGCCGGGCGAATAGCGTCGGGTCGTCACGTTGAACTGGTTCGTCTTGCTGAAGAGCTGATGGAGGCGCGGCAGATCGGCCGGCGTTGCCGGTCGGATCCGCAGCTTTGTCTGGAGGCCGGCAAGATAGTCGTTCAGGTTGCCGGCCTGTCTCTCCAGCGCCCGGCGTGCGCGCATCTGCCGGTACTGCTCGCCCTTCTCGGTATCCTCTCGCAGGATCCAGGGCTTCTCAAACGCGGTGAGGCGGTCGAGGGTCTCGACGAACCGGGCCGGGTCGGGCGGAAGCTGAACGGTCTCGACCTCAGGCAGGAACTCGTTGACGAGCGCGACTTCCGCCGGGTTGTCGTCGACGAACACCAGGCTGTCCGTGCCGATGTTGAGCTCCTTGGCGATGGCGGCCAGTCCGACATGCTTTGGCTCCCAGCCGATGGCCGTTACGGCGAAATCCTCAGGCCGCAGCGGCATTTCGGGCCGCAGGCGGAACACCTCTTCGACGTCCGCGGGGTTGTTCTTGCTGCACAGCGCAAGCAGAATGCCGCGCTCCTTGATGGCGCGAATCCGGTGCTGGAATGCAAGATAGGCCTCGCCTTCGGGGTCGCCCGGGCCGATCCTCACGCCGCCCGGACCGTCCTCGCCGACCACGCCGCCCCAGAGCGTGTTGTCGAGGTCCAACACCAGGCATTTCTTCGTAAGCCCGCGGATCGCCTTGACGTGGCGCAGGATCTCGTCGGCCAAGACCGGGAGGAAGTCCTCCGACCATTCCATCTTGGCGAGATGGTACATCCGGAGGTCGGTGACGCGATCCTTGCCGAAGAGGCCGGCCAGCCGGTCGAGGTCGAGGACATGGACGCGCGTCTCGGCCTTGAAACGGCGCAGCAAGGCGAGATTGAGGTCGAGCAGGAACTCCGTCTCGCCGTACTCCGCCTTCAGGTCGGCGGTCCCTGCTGCCGGACGGGCCGGCGTCACGAAGTTCGTGATCAGGATCGTGGCGTCCAGTTTCCGCAGCGCGTGCGCCGTCCATTCTTCGATATGGGCGAGCACGTCGTCGCGAAGCGCCACCCGCGCTTCCACGGAGAGGGAGCCAAACGCCGCGACGGCCTGCGGTCGGAGCTGTCGAAGCGAAAGCGACAGCAGAACAATGTCCGGCGTGAAGGCGCGCAAGGGTGCGCCGTCCGCCAATATCTCCTGAAAGTACTGGTTGAACGGGCCCACATATGCGGCGGCGGGCAAGCCCTCGCGGGCGCAGCGGACGTTCACATAGGCCGGCAGGAGATCGACCGTGAAGTTGCTGAGATAGGCAATCTTCACGGTCGAGCCGCTTATCACGCGCCGCAGCGCGCGGTCACAGGCTGCGTAATTCCCGCTGCTCAGCCGAGCGAGATCGCAGTCGAGCAGGGCGCGATGGGCCTGCGAGAAATCGGCCGCTTCCGCGACCTTTCTCAAGGCTTCCTGCATCCGTGAGGATCCCCTACCTTGGATCCGGCCGCCGCCACCCCTATGCCATATACGCCCGAAAGGCCGCACGTGTTCCACAATCACTGATTGCGGGTCTGCGTCGGCGGGTGTCCGTCACGGCGCGCCGGGCGGTGCTCCGGTTCCAAGGACCGCGTAGGCCGCCATCAGCCGGCGCTCGAACTCGGCGTGGCTGTAGCGCTCCCGCGCCAGGGCGGCGGCGGCCCGGCCGAGCCTCGCGCGGAGATTCGGATCGCGCGCAAGGCGCTTCAGCCCCTCCGCCAGCGCCGGCGGCTTCGGCTCGGCGAGCAGGGCACAGGAGTCATCGAGGACCTGTGTGTGCGACCCGATATTGGATGCCAGGATCGCGCGGCCGGCGAGCAGGTAGGCGTAGATCTTCATGGGCGTGTTCTGGCCCTTGAGGCGCGGCGAAAGGAGGATGTCGGCCTGGGTCAGGTAGTGCGGCAGCAGCGCGAGTGGCCGTGGCCCGATGAAGTGCGCCCGGTCGGCTACGCCCAGTCGGTGCGCCAGCGCGCGGTGGCTCTCGATCTCCGCGCCGTTGCCGCCGATGACCACGAGGTCGATCCTCTCGTCCGGGCCGAGCATCGCGAACCCCTCGAGCATCGGCCCCATGCCTTGATAGCGCTCGAGATTGCCGACATAGAGTGCCATCAGCCCCCGCAGGCCGAGGCTCCGGCGAAGATCCTCGGCGCGGTGGGCGGCTTCGGGCTCCGGCTCGAAGGCGATATCGTGCAGGATGTGAACCGGCTTCCCGGGGGCGTGTTGCGCGGCTTTGTCGGCGAGCGCCTGGCAGACCGGGAGAACGAGGCTCGACCGCCGAACGGCGAGACGCTCGAAACCGTCCAGCACGGGCCGGAGGAGGCGCATCTGCGGCCATCGCTCCATCAACTGGTCGGCCATCGATGAATCCATGTCGTAGACGAGGCGTTTCCGCGCGACGAGATTGGCGAGCAGGGCCGGAAAGATCGCCTCTTCGACGGCGTGGATGACGTCGTAGCGCTTGGCCGCCAGGCAAGCCGGTATCCGGGCGCTCAGATACAGGTCGCAAACGAGCTTCTTCCAGGACGGGCCGATCGGCACGTTGGAAACCAGGGGCGGCTTGGGGATGCGAAGGATACGCAACCCCTCCATCTTCACGTCCTCGCCCTCGTGATAGGTCAACAGGTCGACGCGATGCCCGGCCTTGCACAGCGTCGCGAGGGCAAACCGTATGGCGATCGGCGTTCCCCGCTCCTGATAGAACGGTTGCGGCGCGATGAAGAGGATGTCCATCTAGCGCAACCGGATACGAATCTGGTTTCGCAGGAAGCGCAACGGCCGTTCGAGTTCGCCATAGGCGAAGACCGGCTGGCCGGGCTCGTCGAGACGGCGCAACAGGTCGGCCGCGGGCCGCTCTCCGGACAGGGCGCCGGACAGGCCGAATCCAAACCGCCCGACTCGTGCCGCTTCCGAGGCGAGCGGGAGCGGGTCCGACCCGGGCAGCACCTTCAATCCGCGGCGTTCCGCAATCCGGAACGGCCGCGGCCGCGGCCAGAAGACCGGCCGGCCGGAATTGTCTCCGAGATGCGGTCGTGTCGCTGCCCCTTCGCTCCCGCCGACAGCACGCTTTACCAGCCGGCCGCGTCGGCCGAGCCATTTTCCGACGCCCCAGGGCAGGACGGGGAGGGCGCCGACCGCCCGGATCCGCCGGATCGTCTCTTCGACCGGCCGGCCATCGTCGAAGCGCCGATCGGTGCCGATCGCCAGGACTTCGAGCCCTTCGCGCGTGACGATCTGCCGGCCTGCAACGAGTAGCAGCCGAACGCTGCCCCTGCATGCAAGAAGCGAGATGTCCTCCGAGGTCCGGACGAGATGCCAGCCCGGCGACGCGTTCCTCGCCGTTGCCGCGTCGGCCGGGGCCGCCGACCGGAACAAGTCCTCGAAGGCGTGTTCGCGGCCGGTTTCCGTCAGCAGAAGGGCGCCCGAAAAGTCGTCGTTTCGTCCGCGGCTTGCCGCGACCGCGGCGAAGTTCGAAAACGCCGCGTCGAACAGCCGCGGCAGGTCGAAGCAGGCATAGAGATGCACGTGTCCGTCGGCGAGAATGAGGGGATCGTCGGTGTCCATGCTCAAACGACGCGATCGCGGCACAGAGTTCTGCCGTGCTCGGTCAAGGAGCGATAGAGGTGATAGACATGGGCGACATCCGTCGGTGAGGCGACCGGCCAATCGAGGCGCCGAAGCACCAAATCCTCGAAATGAACGACGGACTCCGCCCGAATGATCCCTTCGATATAGGCGGCCGCAGCGTCCGGCCGTTCGCTGACCAGCCGGGCGAAGTCGGCCGGCGAGCGACGCGGCCGCATCGCCGGCGGTCCCTCGTCCCGATAGGGCGGGAGCGAACGTCCTTGTCGGCGGCAGATCATCCGAAGCAGTCGCTCCGCGGTGAGGCGCGCCGTCGTGAACTTGATTCCCGACAGGCTGAAAAGTCCGGCGGGGCCGCCATGCGCCGCATGATCCCAGAGGATATCGCGCGTCGCCAGGGCCTCGGAGCCGTCCCGAATCCCCGGCAGGAGCCCGGCGAAGACGCGGGCTACATCGTCCCGGCGGAGCCGCAGGGCCGGTGCGGCGCGGTTGATCGCGGTGAGAAGGCGGGTGATCTGACCTTCGCTTGGCTGCGGTCGCCGGGGATCGCCGGAGGGTAGATCGTTCCAGGGCGCGTATTCCGTGCCGACGAGAAGGCCGTCCTGCCACGGTCGCAGGAAGTAGCTGCGTCCGCCGCTGGGGGGCGTCAGGGCGACTGTGGCCGTCATCGGCCTCCGGCAGGCCAGAAACAGGTTGAACGCCAGGACCGGCCGGAACAGGGCCGGGATGTCGCGATCGAACCGCGCGGCCAACCGGCGCGCCGCCGGGCCGGCGCAGTTCACGACGACCGGTGCCTCGAAGGCGAGCCGGTCGCCGGTGAGCCGGTCGATCGCGACGAGGCCCGAAACGCGTCCCCCGGAAACGAGCAGGTCCACGACCTCCATCTGGTTGAGGGCTCGGCCGCCGCACCGCGCGGCCCATAGGAGGAGTTCCATCAGCAGGCGCTGCGGGCTTGCCATCGCGCCGTCGTACCACAGGGCGCCGCCGCGCAGGCCATCGCGTTCCACCGCGGGGAAGTGCTCCGCCGTTGCCGCCGGGTCGAGCAATCGCCCGGCCGGAAGGTGGCGGTCGTCAGGCACGCCCCGATTCCGGTCTCGGGCCAGCCAACGGTCGAGCAGGAAGGCGGCCCGGAACGCCTCCGGCCGTCTCAGCCCTTCCCCGTAGAGCGGCATGAGGCAGGGCAGGGGATCGACCAGGGGCGGGAAGTGGCGGAACCACCACCGCCGCTCGCCGACGGAATCGCGGAAGCGCTTGAGGTCGAGCCGTTGCAGGTAGCGCAACCCGCCGTGGAGGATTCCCAGGCTGTTCGCGCTGGTGCCTTCCCCGAAATCCCCCCGTTCGAGCAGCAACGGTCGCAGGCCGCGGCGGGCCGCTTCGAGGGCCAGGGCGGCGCCATGAATGCCGCCGCCGATAACGGCGAGATCGTAGCGCGCGCCGGCGGCCGCGGCGGGCTCCCGAGCGATCATTTCCGCCATCGCCATATGGAAGACGGTCGGTATGATGCCAATCGGGAGCGGGCGTGACAATGGAACCTCACGCCCCGTCGGCTCGTTGACCCCGGCGAACGGAATATCTCATAGCGATGTCCTCACGGCCAATTCGCGTTCTTCACGTCTGCGACAAGTTCAGCCTGGACGGCTCGAGCATCCACGGCGTTTCCCGCCTCTTCTCCTGGTGGTTCCCCAGGTATGACAAGTCGCGCTTCGACGTGCGGCTCGTCGGGTTGCGGAAGCGCGATGCGGCGGGCGCGCTCCTCGAACAGGGCGGCATCGACGTGATTCACCTCGGCAAGGGCAAGTTCGATCCGTCGACGCTCGGCGCGCTGCGGCGCGTGATCCGGGCCTTCGACGCCGACATCCTGCACCTGCACGGCTATGGTGCCGCGACCTTCGGCCGGATCGCGGCGCGCCTTCACAACCGCCCGGCCATCGTGCACGAGCATTTCGTCGATCCGGCCATGCCCGCTTATCAGGGCTATGCGGAGGCGGCCCTGGCGCCGCTCACGAGCTACGCGATCGCCGTGGCCGAATCGGTCAAGAAGTTCTGCATCGAAAAGCGCCGCATGCCGCCAGATCGGATCGGCGTCATCTACAACGGGATCCCGCTCGAGGAATTCCGCCCCGCGGCGCCCGAGCGGGTGCGGGCGCTGAGGGAGGAACTCGGCATCCGTGAGGGCGAAGCGGTCGTCGGGGCGGTGGGGCGGCTGCATCGGCAGAAGGGCTTCGTCTACCTCATCCAGGCGATGGCCCGGGTGCGGGCCGAACATCCCCGGACGCGTCTCGTCATCGTTGGCGACGGAGCGTTGCGCGATGAACTCGAGCGGGCGGCGGTCGACGCCGGCGTGCGCGAGGCGGTCGTCTTTGCCGGATTCCGCCCGAAGGTCGCGGAGATGCTTTCGGTCTTCGACATCATGGCCATCCCTTCGCTCTACGAGGGCGTGCCTCTGACGGTCTTCGAGGCGCTGGCGCAGGCGAAGGCGATCGTCTCGACCGGTGTCGACGGGTTGGGTGAGGTGCTGAAGGACGGCGAAACCGCGCTTCTGGTACCGCCCGCCGATTCGGAGGCCCTGGCGGCGGGAATCGGCCGGCTTCTCGCGGATCCCGACCGGGCGGCGGCGCTTCGGCGGCGCTGCGAGGTCGAAAGAACCCGGTTCGAGGTGCAATCGGCCGTCGACCAGATGCAATCGCTTTACGAACGGTTGGCGGCAAACCCGCGCGGGGCGCCGATCTGATCGCGCGATACCGGCGCAGTTGACCGGAATCGGCCAGTCTGGACGGCGAGGGGGCGATGGAGCAAGTGATCAAGGCGCTACGCCCGGCCAAGGCGGTCGCTCGCCGTTTCCAACGCGGCCTTCGAACCCTGACCGCGGACCGGCGCGCCGACCCGAAATTTCTGATCATCGGCGCCCAGAAGGCGGGCACCACCTTTCTTCACAGCCTGCTCGTTCAGCACCCGAGTGTGATCGCGCCGATGCAGAAGGAGGTTCATTACTTCGACCTCAATTTCGAAAGGCCGCTGCAGTGGTACAAGGCGCATTTCCCGGCGCAATCCGAAATCACCCGCCGGGAAGACAGGCTTGGTGCTCGCGTCGTCACAGGGGAATCGACACCGTATTACATTTTTCATCCGATGGTGGCGGAGCGGGTCCATTCGGTATACCCGCGCATCAGGTTGATCGTCGTTCTGCGGGATCCGGTCTCGCGCGCCATTTCCCATTATGCCCATTCCGTGAGGTACGGTTATGAGCGCCTTCCCATCGTAGAGGCCTTTGAGCGGGAGGCCGAACGGCTTGCGGGCGAGGAGGACAGGCTGAGGCGGATCCCCGGCTATCGCAGCTTCGGCCATCAGCACCATTCCTATCTGTCGCGCGGGCTCTACATGGACCAGCTGGAACGCTGGACGAGGTTCTTCCCGCCGGACCGGTTCCTGCTGCTCCACAGCGCGGAGCTGTTCTCGCGGACCGAAGAGGCGCTGGACCGGGTCTGCGACTTCCTGGGGCTGCCCCGCCACCGCTTCCCGAGCGAGGGGAACCGTAACGCCGGCTGGAAACCGGAGGTTCCGGCAGAGCTCCGGGGGCGGCTCGAGGCCTGGTTCGACGAGCCCAACCGACGCCTCCTGGCGCGGACGGGGATCCGGTTCTAGGGGGCAGTTCCCGCCTTCGAAATCTTGGCTTCTCGCGCTTGCCGCCGTGGCTCCTTCCCTCGGGGCAGGGATCGCGAACTGACTTGCGGCAATGGCTTGCTTTCGCGACGCGAGAGTGCTCCAATCGCCGCGGGAGACGCTTCAGGAAAGAGATCCTTCCGCTTCGACGCCAGTCCGAGTCGGGCGCGACCGCGGTAGAGCCAAGAAGAATCTGGCAAGACAACTAGAAAATCGGGTCTGGGAGGAATGGCCGAGGACTATGTCATCGAGACTCGGGGGCTGACCAAGTCGTTCAAGGGCTTTACCGCGGTGCGCGGCGTCAATCTTCGGGTTCGGCGCGGCACGATCCACGCGCTCATCGGCCCCAACGGGGCCGGAAAGACCACCTGCTTCAACCTGATCACAAAGTTTCTTGCGCCGACGCAGGGGCGGATTATCTTTCGCGGGCGCGACATCACCGCCCTCAAGCCGGCGGCCGTTGCCCAGCTGGGGATGGTCCGCAGCTTCCAGATCTCGGCAACGTTCCCGCACCTCTCGGTGTTGGAGAACGTGCGGGTCGCGCTGCAGCGCAAGCTCGGTAACTCGTTTCATTTCTGGCGCTCGGAGCGCGACCTCGACCGGTTGAACGACCGGGCGGCCGCGCTGCTCGACGCCGTCGGGATCGGAGCGTTCGCCGCTCTGCCCGCGGCCGAACTCCCCTACGGCCGCAAGCGGGCGCTCGAAATCGCTACGACGCTGGCGCTCGAGCCGGAAGTGATGCTTCTGGACGAGCCGATGGCCGGCATGGGACGCGAAGACATCCAACGGGTCAGCGACCTGATCCGCCGCGTTGCGGCGAATCGCACGATTCTCATGGTGGAGCACAATCTCAGCGTCGTTGCGGACCTCTCGGACACGATCACGGTCCTGCAGCGCGGCGAGATCCTTGCCGAAGGTCCCTATGAACGCATCACGCGGGACCCCGCCGTCATCGAAGCCTACATGGGCACCGGACATGTCTGATCGGACCGGTGATCCGCTCCTCGCGGTTTCGGACCTGCACGCCTATTACGGCGAGTCGCACGTCCTGCACGGCATGGAGTTCGTCGTGAACCGGGGCGAGGTGGTGACGCTGCTCGGCCGCAACGGCGCCGGAAAGACGACGACGCTTCGCTCGATCATGGGGATTCTCGGTTCCCGCCGCGGCTCGATCCGCGTGCGCGGACTCGAGACGATCCAGCTGCGGGCGGACCGCATCGCCCGGCTCGGTGTCGCCTACTGTCCGGAGGAACGCGGTATCTTCGCGTCGCTCAACGTGGCTGAGAACCTGTCGCTGCCGCCGGTAATCGGCAAGGGCGGCTTGGCCACGGCGGAGCTCTATGACCTGTTCCCGGCGCTCCGGGAGCGGCGGTGGAGCCCGGGGACACGGCTGTCGGGAGGCGAGCAGCAGATGCTGGCGATCGCCCGCATCCTGCGGACAGGGGCCGAGCTGCTGCTGCTCGACGAGCCGACCGAAGGACTGGCGCCGGTCATCGTCGAGCAGATCGGCGCCGTCATACGGACGCTGAAGGACAGGGGCTTCACGATCCTGCTCGTCGAGCAGAACTTCAATTTCGCGGCCGCCATCGCCGATCGCCACTGCATCGTCGAGCACGGCCGCGTGGTGGACCTCGTTCCACGGGCCGAGGTCGAGGCCAGCAAGGAAAAGCTGAAGGCATATCTTGGCGTGTGAGCGAAGCGCGCTTCGCGGCACGAGAACGAAAGGAGGAGACGTATGAGGCGTGGATGGACCTTTCTGGCGGGGGCGACGGCGACGATGCTGCTCGCCGCCGGAGCGCAGGCGCAGGTGTCGGATGACGTGGTCAAGCTGGGCGTGCTGAACGACCAGTCCGGCGTTTACGCCGACCTGGCCGGCCACGGTTCCGTCGAGGCCGCACGGATGGCGGTCGAGGATTTCGGGGGCACCGTTCTGGGCAAGTCCATCGAGGTGATCTCGGCGGACCATCAGAACAAGCCCGATGTCGGCGCCAACATCGTTAACCAGTGGATCGACGTCGATCAGGTCGATGCGGTCGTCGACGTGCCGACCTCCTCGGTCGCGCTGGCGGTCCAGGAGATCACGCGCCAGAAGAACAGGGTGCACCTGAACTCCACGGGCGGGACATCCGACCTCACCGGCAAGGCCTGCTCCCCGACCACCGCTCACTGGACCTACGACACCTTCGCCCTGGCCAACGGCACGGGCCGGGCGGTGGTGCAGGACGGCGGCGAAAGCTGGTTCTTTCTCACCGCCGACTATGCCTTCGGCCATGCACTCGAACGCGACACCGCCGCCGCGGTCGAGGCGGCGGGCGGACAGGTCCTTGGCACGGTCCGGCACCCGTTCCCGAACAACGACTTCTCCTCCTTCCTCCTGCAGGCGCAGGCCTCCGGCTCCAACGTCATCGGTCTCGCCAATGCCGGCGGCGACACCATCAACGCGATCAAGCAGGCGCGTGAGTTCGGCATCACCCAGGCCGGCCAGCGGCTTGCCGGGCTGTTGATCTTCCTCAGCGACATCCACAGCCTGGGGCTCGAGACGGCCCAGGGGCTGGTGCTGACGACCGGCTTCTACTGGGACCTGGACGACGAGACCCGCGCCTGGTCGAAGCGCTTCGCCGAGCGCAACAACGGCCGGATGCCGACCATGGTCCAGGCCGGAGTCTATTCGGCGGTCCTGCATTATCTGAGGGCGATCGAGGCTGCCGGAACCGACGAGGCGAAGGCCGTCATGGCCAAGATGAAGGAACTGCCGATCGACGATTTCTTCGCGAAGAACGGCAAGCTTCGTCAGGATGGCCGCATGGTCCACGACATGTACCTCGTCCAGGTCAAGACGCCGGAGGAGTCCAAGGGGCCGTGGGACTACTACAAGATCCTGCGGACGATCCCGGGCGACGAGGCGTTCCGTCCTCTGCAGGACGGCAACTGCCCGCTCGTGCAGTGATCGGCTGAGCCCGCTGCGATAGACGAGGGGAGCGATCGGTGGTCGAAATCCTGGGCGTGCCCATCCAGGCGCTCTTCGGACAGCTCCTTCTCGGGCTGATCAACGGCAGCTTCTACGCCGTGCTCAGCCTGGGGCTGGCGCTGATCTTCGGGTTGCTCAACATCATCAACTTCGCCCATGGGGCGCAGTACATGATGGGGGCCTTCGTCGCCTGGCTGTCGCTCCGGTATCTGGGGCTCGGCTATTGGTACGCGCTCGTGATCGCTCCCCTCGTCGTGGGCCTCTTCGGCATCCTGATCGAGCGCCTCCTGCTCAAGCACCTGTACCATCTGGACCACCTGTACGGTCTCCTTCTGACCTTCGGCCTCGCCCTCATCTTCGAGGGCATCTTCCGCGAGATTTACGGCATCTCGGGGCAGCCTTATGCGGTGCCGGCCGAGCTGGCCGGCGGCTACAATCTGGGCTTCATGTTCCTGCCGCTCTACCGCGGCTGGGTCGTGGTCGCCGCGTTCGCGGCCTGCCTCGGCACCTGGCTCCTTATCGAGAAGACGAAGCTCGGCTCCTATCTGCGGGCGGCGACCGAGAACCCGAAGCTCGTCCAGGCGTTCGGCATCAACGTGCCGCTTCTCGTCACGCTGACCTACGGTTTCGGCGCGGCGCTCGCCGCCTTCGCCGGGGTTCTGGCGGCGCCCATCTACTCGGTCAATCCGCTCATGGGGTCGAACCTGATCATCGTCGTCTTCGCCGTCGTGGTGATCGGCGGGATGGGGTCGATTCTGGGGGCGGTGGTGACCGGCTTCGGCCTCGGCCTCATCGAGGGCTTGACGAAGGTCTTCTATCCCGAGGCATCGAATACCGTCATCTTCGTCATCATGGCGATCGTCCTGCTGCTCAAGCCGGCGGGTCTGTTCGGAAGGACCGCGTAACGATGGCGGTGCCGCGCTATCTGCTGATCGGCCTGCTGGTCGTCCTGGCCCTGGTTGCGCCGTTCTTCATCTATTCCGTGTTCCTGATGAAGGTGCTGTGCTTCGCGCTGTTTGCCTGCGCCTTCAACCTCCTGCTCGGCTATGTCGGGCTGCTGTCCTTCGGCCACGCCGCGTTCTTCGGCTTCGCCGCCTACGTGACGGGTCACGCGGTGAAGGTCTGGGCGCTGGCGCCGGAGCTCGGCATCCTTGCCGGCGTCGCCGTGGCCGCGGGGCTCGGCTTCCTGTTCGGCGGGCTGGCCATACGCCGGCAGGGGATCTATTTCGCGATGATCACGCTGGCCCTCGCGCAGATGATCTACTTCCTGTCGCTGCAGGCCCCCTTCACCGGCGGGGAGGACGGCATCCAGGCGATCCCCCGGGGCCGGCTCTTCGGCGTGATCGACCTCCGCGACAATTTCAGCATGTACTACTTCGTCCTGCTGGTGTTCGTGCTGGGCTTCCTGCTGATCTACCGGACCATTCACTCGCCCTTCGGCCAGGTCCTGAAGGCGATCCGCGAGAACGAGGCGCGGGCGATCTCGCTCGGCTACGAGGTCGACCGCTACAAGCTGACCGCCTTCGTGCTGTCGGCGGCGCTGTCCGGCCTTGCCGGGTCGGTCAAGGCCCTGGTCTTCCAGCTGGCATCGCTGACCGACGTGCACTGGCACATGTCGGGCGAGGTCGTGCTGATGACCCTGATCGGCGGCGTCGGAACGGTGGTCGGGCCGGTGGTCGGGGCCGCCTTGGTGGTGTCGATCCAGAACTACCTGGCGCAGGTCGGGGCCTGGGTCACGATCATCCAGGGCGTGATCTTCGTGGTCTGTGTCATGCTGTTCCGCCGCGGCATCGTCGGCGAGATCGGGGCCTATGCGGCAAGGCGCCGCGCCCGCCGGGAGGAATCGCTCAAGGCCACGGGGCAGGCGAAGGAATCGCCGCTGTAGAGGCGGGGCACCGCCGCGCTCAGGACAGGCCTTCCAGGGCGCTGCGGAGCGCCTCGCGGGCCCGCGACAGCCGGGAGCGAACTGTGCCGACGGGCACGTCCAGGACGGCGGCCGCCTCCTCGTACTGAAGACCCTCGATCCCGATCAGCAGGATGACCTGGCGATGGTCATCCGAAAGTTGGTTGAAGGCGCGGTCGAGATCCCGCAGCCGGAGGCGTTCGTCCTGGCTCGCGACGGTTTCGAGGGACGGGTTGCTCTCCGACATGTCCGAGGCAAGCGGCATTCGCGTGGCGCGGCGAACCTCGTTCACATAGACGTTGTGGAGGATCGTGAACATCCAGGCGCGGAGGTTCGTTCCGGGTGTCCAGCTATCGAAGCGGCTGACCGCACGAAGCAGGCATTCCTGCACGAGATCGTCCGCATAGGCGGCGTTGCGCACGAGCATTCGGGCGTAGCGCCGCAGTCGGGGGATCTCCGGTTCGATCAGCGCGCCGATATCCTCGATCGGCGCCGCCGTCTTTTCCTTGGACGGCGGAGGGGCTTGCTGGGCGTGCTGCGATTGCTTGTGTCGGCTGGGACGCAAGGCCATCAATTGCTCGGCGCTAGTACTCTACGGGCGGTTATGCCGGGGAGCGCGTCTGACATCTCGATGGGCTCTATCTGTTTGCAGAGCCGTCGTTCTTGACAACATCGACTCCGCCCGTCCTCGGCCCGTTCGAAGGCGCAGCATCGGTCACTTTCAATCAACGTATCAGGGGAGCGGAGGTTCCCGCCCGCGGTTTCGCCGGCGGCTCTGATGCAACGGCGCCGGTCGGTCCGTCTCCGGAGCGTGGAACTTTCCGGCGAGCGCGACGTTGCTTTGGCAACGATTGTATCAGCGGTCGAGGTCATCGACCGGATCACTGAGAAAACCTCTAGGGAACTATTGGAGAAATAGAAATGCGGAAAGTTACGGCAAAGATAGAGCGAACAAACCCGGTTCCGATCCTTGTCATCGGCGCCTTTAGTCTGATGGCGATAATCCTGTCGGCCTGCAACACGACAGAGGGCTTGGGCGAGGATATTGAATCGGCCGGCTCCGCACTGGAGAATGAGGCCGAGGAGGCCTCGGACTAAGCACCGGGGCGACGTCCGCAACCCGGCGGGTCGCGACCGATGGTTCGGCCGGGGGCGGATGCCCGGCCATGGGGAGGACCGCCGGTCGAGAGCCCCGAACGCGGCCATGCAATGGTCGTCTTTCTGTCACCCCTCCGCTTCGTCTTCTGCTTTGTTCTTTAACGCGCGATCTTCGTCGCAGGCCCTTCGGAACTCCGCGTTCGACACGGCGTTCTGGAGGACGTGACCGTCGGCCGACCCGGCTTGCGACGTCGATAGCCATGGCTCGTCGCGGGACGGTTGGCTGAATCCGGACGACGAGACGAGGGACCATGGAGATCAGGACAACCGCGGAACTGGAGCGGGCCATACACGAATTTCAAGGCCTGGAGAAGGCGGAACCGGGCAGCCCCGAGGCCAAGCGGCGCGATGACCTCGAGGCGGCGATCGAGGCCTATTACGCCCAGAATCGCGGGACGATCGAGAAGGGGAAGCCGAGGAGGGCCGACTTTGACCGTTCGGTAAAGAGGCACCCTGGGGAAACGGAGTAGCGCCGACGGACGGATTCCGGTACGAGGCGGATCCCCAAACCTGCCTTCCGTCCTTTTCGGGTGGCTCGAAGGCATGGCCGGGGAGGGCGGGCGTGAATGCGCGGCTGCCCTATCTTCGCACCAGCGTGAGGACCGGCTTCTGGCTCGGTCCCGGCATTATGCCGGTCGGTGCGATCACGCTTTCGTTCATCATTCTGTATCTGGACAGGCGCTTCATCGGTGCGCACGCCGCGGCCGTCGGATGGCTCGTGCCGACCGGAGCCGAAGGCACCCGGCCGGTGCTGGGGACCATCGCCTGCATCGATCGCTGACTCCACCATAGAACCGGTCGATCGCCGTGACGTGGCCGAGCGGCTACAATCCCTGGACGAAGCGCTGAAACGCTGGGGTTCCAGATACAACGCCCGCGCGGAACGGGTACCGTCTTGAAACCCAAGCCACTTGGCGGAGGCTATGCGGGATGCCGAAGGAGTCCCATCGCTCCAACTGGAGGACGAGCAGTCCTGTGCGGCTTGCACGCGCATTATGGTCGGCCGGCTATGCCGTCGCCATGGGGAACGACGTCCATCTGGCGGGCCACATGGCATACAACGCCCTGCTGGCGATCTTCCCCTTCCTGATCTTTCTGGGGGCGCTCGCCGGCGTGCTGGGGAACGAGGACACCGCCCAGCGCTTCGTCGAAGCGATGTTCGAGTTCATGCCGCCGGACGTCGCCGGGACGTTGTCGCCGGCGGTCACGGAAGTGCTGACGACGCGCAGCCGCAGCCTGCTGACCGTGGGAATCCTGGTGACGCTGTGGGTGGCCTCCGGCGGCATCGAAGCCCTGCGGGCCGGCCTCAACGACGCCTACAATGTGACCGAGTCCCGCCCGCTGTGGCGCCGACGACTGCAGAGTGTCGCCTTCGTGGTCCTGGGGGCGCTGGCCATTCTTCTGTTGTCCGTTCTCATCATCTTGGGTCCGATCGTTTGGGACTTCCTGACGCGCGTTCTCAAGCTTCCGCTCGAGCAGAGGATCGTCTGGGACGTTGCCCGTTACCTCTTTGCGACCGCGGTGCTCGTGCTGGCGCTGCTGGCGCTGCATCGATGGCTGCCGAACACACGGTTGCGCTGGCTGGACATTCTGCCGGGCGCCATCGCCACCACGGTCATCTGGGTGCTCGGCGGCAGCCTGTTTTCGCTCTACCTCCAACGTTTCGCCAGCTACAGCATCACCTACGGCAGTCTCGGGGGAGTCATCATCACGCTGCTCTTCTTCTATGTCAGTGCTCTGATCTTTCTCTTTGGTGCGCGGTTCAATGTTGCCTTTCGCCGCGCCTTCCGCCGGGGCGCCGAGAGGGAGAGGGATTAGGCCGGCGCGGATCACCCGCGTCATACGGGTCAGGTGGGCTGATGGGGGAAGTCCTTAAGCGGTGACAACTCGTAACGATCGCGGGACAGCGTGGGGCCGCTCTGCATGTAGAGGGTGAGGAGTTCCGTCAGCGCCTTCAAGGCGTCGAGATGGATGCGTTCGTAGCCGTGGGAGGAATCGATCCCGAAGCACAGCAACGCGGTGCGGATGTCGTTTCCGGCCTCCAGGGCCGATGCCGCGTCGGTTCGGTAGTAGCGGAAGATGTCGCGCTGATGCGGGATTTCGAAGTCCCGGCACAGCCGAAGCAGCTTGTGGGTCAGGTGATAATCGAACGGGCCGCTCGCGTCCATCATGGCGATCGTGACGCCGAACTCCTTCGAGTTCTGGCCGGGGGCCTGGGTCCCGTTGTCGATCGCGACCATCTCGGAAACGTCGCCGTGCAGCACCGCCGAGGCCCCGGACCCGACCTCTTCCGAAATGGTCAGCAACAGGTGGCAATCGATCGGAAGCTCGGCGCCCGCATCGACGACGGCCTTCGCGGCACCGAGCATGCAGGCGACGCCGGCCTTGTCATCGAGGTGGCGTGAATTGATGAATCCGCTGTCGCACAGCTCCGGCGCCGGGTCGATGGCGACGTAATCGCCGATCTGGAAGCCGATGCGCGCCAAGTCGTCCGCCGTGTGCGCCACTTCGTCCATCCGAATCTCGAGGTTCTCCCAGGCAACCGGTTGCGTGTCGATCTCCGATCCGAAGGTGTGGCCAGAGGCCTTCAGCGGCAGAATCGTGCCGCGCCGGCTGCCGTCGTCGCTGAAGATCGTCACCCTTGCGCCCTCGGCAAAGCGGGCCGACCAATGGCCGATCGGGACGACAGCGAGGCGCCCGTTCGGCTTGAGCTGCTTGACCATGGCGCCGAGGGTGTCCAGGTGAGCGACGATGGCCCGGTCGGGGCTTCTCTGCTCGCCGGCGAGGTCGGCCCGGATTGCGCCGCGCCGCGTGAGTTCGAACGGGATCCCGAGGTCGGAGAGCCGATTGCCGGCGAAATGCACGATCTCGTCGGTGTATCCGGTCGGGCTGGGGATGGCGAGCAGTTGAAGAAGGGTCTCCTTCACGTACTCCATGTCGATGGCAAGCTTTCGCACGGCGTCACTCCGTCGCCTGGGCGCTGGCCGAAGACGGCGCCATCGGTACGGTCTGCGGGAAGAGCAGGTCGATGAACCGTTCGGCGGTCGGCTGCGGTTCGTGATTGGCGAGACCCGGCCGCTCGTTCGCTTCGATGATGGCGTAGACGTCGCGATCGACCCGGGGGACGATGAAGTCGAGGCCGACGACCGGGATGTCGAGGGCGCGGGCCGCGGCCTCGGCGGCCGCGGCGAGCGCCGGATGAAGCTTCTCCGTCACGTCGTGGATGGTGCCGCCGGTGTGCAGGTTGGCGGTCTTGCGGACCGCGATGACCGTCCCCGCATTCGGGATCGAGTCCAGCTCGTACCCCGCCGACCGGACGCATCGCTTGGTCTCCTCGTCGATCGGGATCGAGCTTTCTCCGCCGGTCGCGGCGGCGCGCCGGCGACTCTGCTTCGCAATGAGATCCCGAACGGTGTCCCGGCCGTTGCCTCGGATCTGCGGCGGCTTGCGGATGGCGGCGGCCACGACCTTGTAATCGATGGCGACGATCCGCAGGTCCTGCCCCTCCACCAGGGCTTCGATGAGGACCCGGCCGCCGTGGCGACGGGCGCGCTCCACGGCAGCCTTCAGCTCCGCCGGCGTCCGGACGTCCACCGCGATGCCCGCACCCTGCTCGCCGGAGGCCGGTTTCACGACGACGCGCCCGTGGCGGGCGAGGAACGCTTCGCTTTCCTTCCGGCTCGCCGCTTCGATCTGGTCCGGGACGCGCAGCCCTGCCTGGGCCAGGACGCGCCGCGTGACCGCCTTGTCGTCGCAACGGCTCATGGCGATGGCGGTGGTGAGTTCGCTCAGGGACTCCCGGCAGACGATGGAGCGGCCGCCGAAGGTCAGGCGAAAGTACCCGGCTTCGGCGTCCAGTACGGTAACGGCAATGCCGCGCCGGCGTGCCTCCTCGACGATGATCGTCGCGTAGGGATTGAGCTCGGCATCGGGCCGCGGGCCGATGAAAAGGCGTTCGTTGAAGGCGTTCTTCGTCTTCAGGCAGAAGACCGGGACGCGCTGAAAGCCCAGCTTCTCGTAAAGCGCGATGGCCTGTACGTTGTCGTGCATGACCGACAGGTCCATGAAGTTGCGCCCACGGACCTGGTAGTGCTCGGCCAAGGTCCGTACGAGGGCCTCACCAACCCGGGGATGCGACGCCTGCGGATCGACGGCGAGGCACCACAGACTGCTGCCGTTTTCCGGGTCGCCGAAGGCCTCGGCGTGATCGACGCCCGTGACCGTGCCGATGATCTCGCCCGTCGCGTCGTCCTGTGCGACCAGGTGGGTCAGCGTTCGTGAGCGCCGGTTCTCCATGAGGAAGTCCACGTCGGCGGAGACCATGCGCCGTTGCCGGTAGATGCGGTTGACGGCCTGTGCGTCGCGCTTGGTTCGCAGCCGGCGCACGGTGAACCCGCGCGGGCGGCTGCGCGCGCTCCGGTAATGCGACATCCAGAGACGATAGGTGTGGGACGGATCGAGAAAGAGCTCCTGCGGTGCCGCCGCCAGGACGACGTGGGGATCGCGGAGATAAAGCGCGATGTCGCGCTGGTCCGGTCGCTCCTGGCGCAGGACCTGTGCGACCGCTTCCGCCGATCGGAAGGTGTGGGCGAAGATCAACCGGCCCCAGCCGCATTCCACGAGCACATCGGCGGGCAGCGGCTCTCCGCCCGGCGGTCGCGAGGCTGGTCCCCAATTGCGCAAGGACGGAGCGTTCTGGCGGTCCAATCGGTGATCTCGGCGGAGACGCGTCATGTTCATGGAAACCTGCGTTCCTCCGTTATCCGTTAGTGGAGATGGGTTTGGAACCAGAGCTCCAGCAGCGCGAGCTGCCACAGCTTCGAGCCGCGGAGCGGCGTGATGTGTCCCTCCGGGTCCTGGAGGAGCGTCTCGACGTAATCGCGATTGAAGACGCCGCGCTCGCGGGCGGCCGGATCGTCGAGGATCTCGCGCACCCGGTCCAGATAGGCGCCCTTCAGATACTTCAGCGCCGGAACCGGGAAGTACCCCTTGGGCCGGTCGATGACCGCGTGCGGAATGACGCGACGCGCGGCCTCCTTCAGGACGTGCTTCCCGCCGTTGCCGACCTTCAGCTCGGCAGGGATCCGGGCCGCCAGTTCGATCAGATCGTGGTCGAGGAACGGGACGCGCGCCTCGAGACCCCAGGCCATGGTGTGGTTGTCGACCCGCTTGACCGGATCGTCGACCAGCATCACCGTCGTGTCGAGCCGGAGTGCCTTGTCGACGGGCCGCTCAGCGCCCGGAAGAGCGAACTGCCGCTCGACGAAAGCGCGGCTGTGATCACCGTCCACGAAATCGGGATGCACGGCGCGGGCATAGTCGGCGTGGTCGCGGTCGAAGAAATGGGCGGCGTAATCCTCGACCGCGTTCTCGCTGTCCAGCAGCGGTGGGTACCAGTGATAGCCGCCGAAGACCTCGTCGGCGCCCTGGCCGCTCTGGACGACGCGGACGTGCTTCGAAACCTCCTGCGCCAGGAGGAAGAAGCCGATGTTGTCGTGACTCACCATCGGTTCGGACATCGCCGCCACGCAAGCATCGAGCTCCGGCAGCACGCGCTCGCGATCGACGAAGATCTTCCGGTGGTCGGTGGCGAAGTGGCGCGCCACCAGGTCGGAATAGGCGAACTCGTCACCGGCTTCGTCGTTGACCGCCTCGAAACCGATCGAGAACGTCATGAGAGCCGATTGCCCCGCCTCGGCAAGGAGGCCGACAATGAGGCTGGAATCGAGGCCGCCGGACAGCAGCACGCCGACCGGGACATCCGCGACGAGCCGTCGCTGCACGGCCGTTCTCAGCGCCGACAGCACGCGGTCCTGCCAATCGCCCTCGGAGAGGTTCGCTTCCTCCGGGCGGGGCGTGAAATCCACGCTCCAGTACTGCCGGAAGTGCCGGCGGCCGTCCGGCTCGAGCCGCATCACCGTGGCCGGCGGCAGCTTGCGGATCGCTTTCAGCATGGTGTGCGGGGCCGGCACGACCGCGTGGAAGGTCATATAATGGTGGAGGGCCACCGGATCGATCGTCCTGTCGACGTCGCCGGCCCGGAGCAGGGCGGGCAGGGTCGAGGCGAATCGGAAGCCGTCCGCGACCTCGGTATAGTAGAGCGGCTTGATGCCCAGCCGGTCGCGGGCGAAGGTCACGCGTCCGCTGTCGCGTTCCCAGAGCGCGAAGGCGAACATGCCGGAAAGCCGTTCGACGCAACGATCCCCCCAGGCGTGGAAGGCCTTGAGGATGACCTCGGTGTCGCCCTGCGAGAAGAAGCGGTACCCCTTCGTCGTCAGTTCGGCGCGAAGCTCGGGGTAGTTGTAGATGCAGCCGTTGAAGACGATGCCGAGGCCAAGCTCGCTGTCAACCATGGGCTGCTGTGCCTGCTCGCTGAGGTCGATGATCTTCAGGCGGCGGTGGCCGAAGGCCATCCGGCCCTGCGCGAAGAGCCCGCTTCCGTCGGGCCCTCGCGGCGCGAGACCCTCCGTCATGGCTTGCACCGTCGCGACGGAGGCGGGGCGTTCGCTGAACGTTATCTCACCGGAAATTCCACACATGAGTCTCGCTGGGGATTGTTTCGGATTCGGAGGATGCCGCCGCAAGGCGTCGATAAGGGCGAGGTGAACGCCCGGCAGGCGGCTTCGCAATCAGCGGGAGCCGGGAACTCGTCCCGTGCCGGATGTTCGGAAGGGATCTGCGCGCCGCGCAGAATCGGTGTGGGAGGTCTCGATCGCCAGCTTCATCCGGACGCGGGCACTGTCCCCGCCGGTGCCATTGGCATTCATGAATCCGTTCCTTCCCCGGAAGGTGTCAGGGTACCATAGCGGGTCTCTGGATCGCTTTCCACCCCACAGGGAGAGAACGGGACCGCACCGCGGCAGATCAGGGCAGATAGGGATCTGCGCCGGTCATTTCAACATCGGCCCCCCGAAATCCGGCTTCGTCTAACGCGCCCGCGGCGACGGCATGTCCCCGGACAGCGATTCCGTGTCGGGCAGCCCGATGTCCTCCTGCTCCTCGAATTCCAGTTTGAGAGACAGAAAGCTCAGCATGTCCTTCAGCGTGATGATCCCTGCCAGCCGTCCTTGATTCGCGACGAGAAGGCGCGAGTTCCTCGATCGGTTCATGAGCGCCATCGCCTCGACGGCATCGAGATCGGGCGACACCGTGTTCTCGGATGATGCTTTGCGCATGATTTCGCCGACGGTCGTATAAGGCCAGCGTTCGCGCGGGAGGTCCCTGACGTCGCCGCTGGTCACACAACCGAGCACTCGCTCGCCATCGACCACCGGAAACATCTTGAAGTAGTACCGATAGAAGAAGTTCTCGACGAGATCGGACACCGGAAGGGACGGTGATACCGTCACCGGAGTGCGGTTCATAAGCCGTCGGACGGGTACGCCCTCCAGCGCCTGCCGGACCACGACCTGACGATAGGACGTCCCGGCGGCCGCCCGCAGGAAAAGCCCGATCAGAAACCACCAGAAGCCGCCGATGAAGTTTCCCGCGACGACGTTGAAGATGCCGAGAAAGATGAGGACGAGGCCGAAGCCGGAGCCGATGTTCGAGGCGACGCGCGTTGCCCAGCGCATCCGTCCCTTCCATGCCCACAGCGCCGCGCGGAGCATGCGGCCGCCGTCGAGCGGGAAGGCGGGGACGAGATTGAACGCGGCCAGGACGACATTGATGATCGCGAGGTAGGCGACGACGCCCGCCGCAGGCACCGGCCAGTCGGCAGACGCGCCGACGGCGCCGATGCCGTAGAAGATCGCCGCCAGAACGAAGCTGGCGATCGGACCCGCCGCGGCCATCAGGAACTCGACCTTGGGGCTGACCGGCTCCTCCGTCATTTCCGCGACACCGCCGAAGATGAACAGGGTGATGCCCTTGATCGGCAGCCCGTATCGCCGCGCCACGAGCGAGTGCGACAGTTCGTGGAAGATGATCGAGACGAAGAGGCCCAATGCGCCGACAATGCCCATCCACCAATACGTGTTGGCTGCAAGGTCGGGATACCAGGCCGGGAACAGTCCGACCGCGAGCGTCCAAGTGACGAGGATTGCGAGGATCAGCCAGCTCGCATCGATCCGCACCTCAAAACCAAGGATCCGGAACAAGCTGACACGCTGTTCGAACATCGGCCATCTCCGTCGTTGACCCCGAAGGTCACAATAGATCAACGAACGGGGGCATGATTCGATCCAGATCAATGAATGGTCGCACCAAACGATCCGTGGACGGGATGACCAGGGGCAATGGCACAGTTGGAACTACTGTGTGCCCGCCGCTCTCTCTTTGCCGAGGCGTGCTCGGCGGCCGGCGAATCGCCTAGAGTCGCCGCCGCACGGGAAAGGGAGGTCGGTCCGGATGAGGGGCAGCGGCATTGACGACAGGACGCGGGCCAGGATTGCGGCCTTGCCGCCCTTCGCCGACCAGGCGCCGGAGAGCTGGAAGCTCGAACCGCTTGGCGGCATGACGAACCGGAACGTCAAGCTGTCGCGCGACGGCGAGAGCTATGTGGTCCGGCTGGCAGGGAGGGGGACCGAGCGATACATCGACCGCGAGCGGGAGGCCCACAACGCCGGCGTCGCCGCTGCCCTCGGCCTCTGCCCGGAGGTTCTCTTCGTCGATCCCGAGAGCGGAACGATGGTGAGTCGCTTCGTCGAAGGGGCGGTCGCGCTGAACGAGGAGCGGCTCCGCCACCCGGAAGTCCTCCGTGCCGTGGTGGAGACACTGAAGCGCCTGCATCGGTCCGGCCGGAGGTTTTGCGGGGAAATGCGCCTCTTCCCGCAGCTGGACGCGTATCTGTCGCTGGCCAAGGAGGGCGCTGCCGCGCTCGTGCAGGAACTCGCGGCGGCACGAGCCGAAGCCGAAACGCTGCGCGTGGCGCTGGAGAGACACCAGGAGGCGCCGGCGCCCTGCCATATCGACCCGGCGCCGCACAATTTCATCGCCGAGCATCGCGTCGACGGACCGGCGCAGGCCGAGGTGGGACGGATCTATCTCATCGATTGGGAGTATTCGGCGATGTGCGAACCGATGTGGGACATCGCCGGCCTGTCGATCGAGGGCTCCTTCGATCCCGATCAGGACGCGGCCATGCTCGATGCCTATTACGGCGATGCAACGGGCGCCCGGGCAAGCCGGCTCGCCCTCTACAAGGCCGCCCTCGATCTCCTCGCGGCCGCCTGGGGCGCTGTCCAGCTTGCGGACGAGAACCACAACGCGGACTTCCGGGCCTTCGTCGCCGAACGCCTCACGCGGTTCCGGGCGGCGACGGGCGACCCGCGCTTCGGGCGCCACCTGTCGGAGGCGAGTCGCTGAGGGCCCCATGCGGGGCAGAGTCCGGCACGCTTTTCTTTTCCCGCACGGCGACTATAGTGGGCGCGTCTCAACGGGGTGCCTTTGCGGCTGAGAGGGGCCCGGCGGTCGTTGCCGGGCGCCAACCCGATGAACCTGATCCGGGTAATGCCGGCGGAGGGAGCATGAGCACAGAGATTCCTGTTGGTCCTTCCCACGCTGCCCGGCAACGGAGGACCGTCATGCGGAAGAGTCTCGCTTTCATCATCGGGATCGCCACTCTCGGGCTTGCGGCTCCGGCCTGGGCCCAGACACCGACCCTGACCGTCTACACCTACAGCTCCTTCACCGCCGACTGGGGACCCGGCCCGGCGATCAAGGACGCCTTCGAGGCCGAATGCGGCTGCCGGCTGGAGTGGGTGTCGGTCGACGACGGGGTGACGCTGCTCAGCCGGCTTCGTCTGGAGGGCAGGAACAGCAAGGCGGACGTGGTCCTCGGCCTGGACATGAATCTCGTGAGCGAAGCCCGCGCCACCGGCCTGTTCGCACCGCATGGGGTCGATCTTTCGCATCTGAGCCTGCCGGTCGCCTGGGAGGACGAGCTGTTCGTTCCCTTCGACTACGGTTACTTCGCCTTCGTCTACGACAAGACGCGGCTTGAGGATCCGCCGGCCGGCCTCGCGGATCTCGTCGGCGGAGACCCCGATCAGAAGATCGTGATCGAGGATCCGCGCACCAGCACGCCGGGTCTTGGCCTGCTGCTCTGGATGAAGAAGGTCTACGGCGACGAGGCGGCTGACGCCTGGCGCCGGCTGCGGCCGCGCATCCTCACCGTCACCAAGGGGTGGAGCGAGGCCTACGGCCTCTTCCTGGAGGGCGAGGCGCCGATGGTGCTGAGCTATACCACCTCGCCGGCCTACCATATCCACACCGAGGGTGAGCACAAATACGCCGCGGCGCAGTTCGAGGAAGGCCATTACCTGCAGGTCGAGGTCGCGGCCCGCGTGGCAAGCTCCGACGTTCCGGAGCTGGCAAAGCGGTTCCTCGAGTTCGTCGTCTCGCCCGGGTTCCAGAGCGCGATCCCGACCGGCAACTGGATGTATCCGGTGATCGAGCTGGAAGGCGGGTTGCCGCCGGCCTTCGATACGCTGGTCACGCCCGAGGAATCGCTGCTCTTCCCGGCCGAGACCGTGGCGGCGAACCGCGACGGCTGGATCGACGAGTGGCTCAGGGCGATGAGCCAGTGAGCGGACCCGCGGCGAATCGCACATGATTCGCCTGCTGCCTGGCGGCGTCGCGCTCGCTGTGCTGGCGGCGCTGGTCGGCGGCGCCCTCGGTGCCCTGCTCTGGGCTGCGCCGGAGCTGGACCCCGGCGCCCTCTGGGGCGACGCCTATCTGCGCCACGTGATCGGCTTCACGGTGTGGCAGGCGCTGCTCTCGACCCTGCTCAGCGTCGGACCGGCGATCCCGGTGGCCCGTGCCCTGGCGCGGCGGCAGGCCTTCCCCGGTCGCGAGGCCGTCCTGCGGCTGTTCGGCCTGCCCCTCGTGATCCCGACGATCGTGGCCGTCTTCGGGATCGTCGCCATCTATGGCCAGGTCGGCCTTCTCAACCGGCTGGCGACGGCGTTGGGGTTGCCGACCTGGCAGTACCTCTACGGGCTGCCGGGCATCCTGATCGCGCATGTCTTCTTCAACCTGCCGCTGGCGGTGCGCCTGCTGCTGCCCATCTGGCAGGCGGTGCCGGGGGAGCTGTGGCGGCTCTCGGCGCAGCTCGGCATGCGCTCGGGCCAGATCTTCCGGCTGATCGAGTGGCCGCTTCTGCGCCAGGTCCTGCCGGGGGTGGCCGGGCTCGTCTTCATGCTGTGCTTCACCAGCTTTGCCGTGGTGCTGACGCTCGGCGGCGGGCCGGCCGCGACGACGCTGGAGGTGGCGATCTACCAGGCCCTGCGGTTCGAGTTCGATCTCGGCCGGGCGGTGCTGCTGGCGCTGCTGCAGCTGGGCTTCTGCGGCGTCCTGATCGCCCTGGGCCAGCGCCTGGCCCGGCCGGCGCCCCTGGCGGCGACGGCGCAGCGCCCGCATGACCGGCCGGACCTGGCGTCGCCCGGCGGCCGGATCGCCGACGCGCTGGCGATCGCGGCGGCGACGGCGCTGGTCCTGCTGCCGATCCTGGCGGTGTTCTACGCCGGGGCGGTCGGGCCGCTGGGGGCGGTGCTCGGCGATCCGGTGCTGTGGAGCGCGACGGCGCGCAGCCTCGCCGTGGCGCTCGCGGCGGGCGCCCTCTCGCTCGCTCTGGGCTGGCCGTTGCTTCTCGCCAGCCGAGAGCTGCGCTTCCGGCGATACCGGCCGCGCGCGGCCGAGGCGATCGAGGTGAGCGGCTCCGTCGTCCTGGTGGTGACGCCGCTGGTGCTCGGCACCGGATTCTTCGTCCTGCTGTCGCCCTTCGCCGACGTGTTCGCCCTCGGCCTCGCGCTCGTGGTCGTCGTCAACGCGGTCATGGGGCTGCCCTTCGTGATCCGGATCCTCGGCCCCGCGGTCATGCGGGTGGCGGAGCAGCACGACCGGCTTTGCGCCAGCCTCGGCATCGTCGGCTGGAACCGCTTCCGGCTGGTGGAATGGCCGTCGGTGCGCCGCGCCGTCGGGCTGGCGCTGGCGCTCAGCGCGGCGCTCGCCACCGGCGATCTCAGCGCCATCGCCCTGTTCGGGACACAGGACACGACGACCCTGCCGCTCCTCATGTACCAGCGGATGGCGAGCTATCAGATGGGCGAGGCGGCCGTGACCGCCCTTGTCCTCGTCTCCCTGAGCCTGGGGCTTTTCGTGGTGATAGAGCGGAGCGTTGGCGGCCGTGGCCCGGCTTGAGGTCGAAGACCTGCGGTTCCGCTACGAGGACATGGAGATGTCCTTCACGCTGCGGGTCGAAGCCGGCGAGATGCTGGCGATCATCGGGCCGAGCGGGGCAGGGAAGAGCACGCTGCTCTCGCTGATCGCCGGTTTCGACCGGCCGGAATCGGGGCGGGTGCGGATCGACGGGCGCGACGTGACGAATCTGCCACCGGCCGAGCGGCCGGTGACGACGCTGTTCCAGGACCACAATCTGTTCGCCCATCTCGACGTGGCGGCGAATGTCGGCCTCGGCATCCATCCGGGGCTCCGGCTGAGCGCGGCCGACCGCGACCGCGTCAACCGGGCCCTGAAGCAGGTCGGGCTGGAGGGGTTCGAGCGACGGTTGCCGGGTCAGCTCTCCGGCGGCGAGCGGCAGCGCGTCGCCCTGGCGCGAAGCCTCGTCCGAAACCGCCCGGTCCTGCTGCTGGACGAGCCCTTCGCCGCGCTGGGGCCGGCGCTGCGGCGGGAGATGCTCGACCTCGTGGACGCCATGCGACGCGAGCGGGGGCTGACCGTTCTGCTGGTCAGCCACCATCCGGAAGACGCCCGCTACGCGGCGCCGCGGACGGCATTCGTCCATGACGGGCGGATCCTGCGGATCGACGATACCGAGCGCCTGCTGTCGGACCCGTCGATACCGGAGTTGCGCGCCTATCTGGGGGAGATTGAACGGTGAACCGATCCTATCCCAGGCATCCGGTCGTCGGCGTCATCGCGGTCGTCTGGCGCGGCGATTCGGTGCTGCTCGTTCGCCGGGCGAACCCGCCCGATGCCGGGAAGTGGGGCTTTCCGGGCGGCGCGCAGCATCTCGGCGAGACCGTCTTCGAGGCCGCGATGCGCGAGCTCGCCGAGGAAACCGGGGTCGCGGCCGAGCCGGTCGAGGTCCTGACCGCCATCGACGTGATCGAGCGGGACGAGGAGGGGCGCGTGCGCTACCAGTTCACGCTCATCGCCGTCCTTGCGCGCTGGCGCGCGGGGGAGGGGGCGGCGGCGGACGACGCCGAGGCGGTCGCCTGGGTCCGGCCGGAAGATCTCGCGCGCGGGGGCATGCCGCTGTCCGCCGATGTCGAGGAGGTCGTCCGCCTGGCGGCGCGGCGGCTCTCCGCGTCGCGCCGGTGAGGCGGGGAGGGTATGTCCACCCCGCTCCCCCGGCGACAAACAACCCCATGCAAAGGCGAAGGTACCGGGGCCCGGTGCCCTCGTCAGGCGCAGATCGCGTCGATCTCGGTCAGCTCTTCGTCCGTCAGTGTCCAGCTTGCCGATCGCGCATTGGCCTCGACCTGCTCCGGCTTCGTGGCGCCGGCGATGACGCTCGTCACGATGGGCTGGGCGAGCAGCCACGAGAAGGCGAGCTCGAGGATCGAATGGCCGCGCGCCTCGCTGAACGCGATCAGCTTCTCCACGCGCTCCAGATCGGTCTCGCTGAGCTTCGCCCGGAAGCGGGGGAGGCTCATGCGCGTGCCCTCGGGGATCGGCTGGCCCTTCCGGTACTTGCCGGTCAGAAGCCCGCTGGCCAAGGGGAAGTAGGGCAGCAGCGTCATGCCGACGTGGCGTATTGCCGGGAACAGGTCCGCCTCCGCCCGCCGTGACAGCAGGTTGTACTCGGCCTGGGTCGATTGAAAGCGGTGCAGGCCGTTATGCCGCGCCGTCCAATCCGCGTCGACGATCTGCCAGGCCGAAAAATTCGAGCACCCGATATATCGGACTTTGCCCTGTCGCACGAGGTCGTCGAGCGCGCGCAGCGTCTCCTCGATCGGCGTCAGCGGGTCGGGGAAATGGTACTGATAAAGGTCGATGTAGTCGGTCCTCAGCCGCCGCAGGCTGTCCTCCACCGCCCGCATGATGTAGCCGCGGGAGCCATTGAATCGGCTGCTCTTCGCACGGTCCAGGGGCGAGGCGAACTTGGTCGCGAGAACGATGTCCTTGCGCCGGTCGCCCAGGATCTCGCCCAGCATCTTCTCCGAGCCGCCGTCGGTGCCGTAGGAATCCGAGGTGTCGAACAGGGTGATGCCGGCGTCGAGGGCGGCGTGCACCACCTTGCGCGTGCGCTCGAGGTCGAGCCACTCGATCATGCCGCCGAAGTTGTTGCAGCCGAGGCCGATGACCGAAACCTCCAGGCCGGAACGGCCCAATGTACGATGGTCCATCGCGATCTCCTCTCGGTTCATGCGGCATAGATCGCGATAGGCGCCCGCCGGTTCCGCTTCCGTGGCCGCGATAGGTCGGTCGGCCACGGGGCGAGCGCCGGATTCGGTGCTCGGTCTCCCTCTTCCTCCGGTGCGTCGGGTGCGGTCCGGCAGCGGGAGAGCGGCCGGCATCGGGGGGCCTGCGGGTCAGTCGGTGGAGACGTAGGACAGCGGCAGGGCGGTCGTGTATTTGATGCGTTCCATCGCGAAGCTGGAGCTTACGTCCGACAGATCGGCGGCCTTTATCAGCTTCTTGTAGACGGCGTCATAGCCCGCGATGTCGGGCACGACGACACGGAGCAGGTAGTCGATATCGCCGCTCATCCGGTAGAACTCCACCACCTCCGGTATCTTCGCGACGGCGGCGGCGAAGGCTTCAAGCCATTCGATGTTGTGCTGATTCGTGCGGATGCTCACGAAAACCGTGACGCCGACGTTCAGCTTCTCAGGATCGAGCAGCGTCACACGTTTATCGATGACGCCTGATTCTTCCAGCTTCTGGATGCGCCGCCAGCAGGGCGTCGTCGAAAGCCCGACCCTCTCCGCGATCTCGGTGATCGACAGCGTCGCGTCCTCCTGCAGCAGCGTCAGGATCTTCTTGTCAATGTGGTCCATGGAATGTCATTCCGATGATACATCAGTTGAAAGAATATTTTACTATAATATTGCGCGCGCAGAGAGAGATTAAAACAAATTTCCGGGCGGTTTTGGATAGACTCCCGGTGTTGGGACGCCAATCGGGAGTCACGCTATGTGGACGGCCTTCACGAAGCATCCCGCATCGGTCGGGGAGAGCTATCTTCAGCACATGCGCATGGCCGGGGCCTTCGCGACCCGCATGCTTGGCGCTGCCTTGGCCTGCTACGTCCACGCCGTCTTTCCGTTCCTGTTCGAGAAGACAGGGAGCACGGCGATCGCAGAGCTTCACGACCGAATGGTCGTCAACCGGAGGCGCGCGGTCCGAAACGCCGGCGAGAGACGCGCGGCGGCTTGATCGCCGGGCCGGGCGTCACTCCGCCTCGGCCGTTTCCCGCTGGAGGGCAGGGCTATCTGCCGGAGTCCCGGCGTCGCCCGTCCGGAGGGACGCGAAGAAGTTGTCGATGCACCGGGGGGCCACGCTGGCAAAGTCGTTCTTGGACGGGTCCTCGAGCCAGTTCACGAACAGGCCGACCAGCATGCCGTGAAGGGCGAGCGCGGCCAGCTTCGGGGACCAGATCGGATTGAGCGTCCCGGCCCCGGCGGCCCGTTCGAAGACGGTTTCGAGGCGCCTGATCATGCGATCGGCGTTGCGGCGGCGGCGTTCCTCGGCCGCCTTCATCTCCCCGACATATTCGCATCGGAGCAGGAGGATCGTGTAAACGCGGCGGCGGTGCTCGTCCGCCGCGGTCCGGCGGATCGCGTCCTTGCAGGCTTCGCGCAGCCCAAGCAGAGGATCCTCGTACTCGCTGAGTTGGGCCTCGAAGACGGCTTCCTCGGGAAGCTCGACGCGGGCCTGCATGGCCTCGAACAGATCGTCCTTGTCCCGGAAGTGCCAATAGACCGCGCCACGAGTGACGTTCGCGGCGCGGGCAATCTGTTCGAGCGAGGTCCGGCCGACTCCCTGCTCGAAGAACAGGGCCTCGGCCGCATCGAGGATGCGGCAGCGGGTCCGTTCGGCTTCTTCCTTTGTCCGGCGCACCATTGCGGATCAGCCCTCGCCTGGCCCTTCGACCGTGCAATTGGGACGCATCCGGCATCCCTGGGGCGCCTGCAATGACCGCATACCAGACCCGCTCACGTTGAGGATTTACAAACAATCGTGTATGTATATAACCCGCCCCTGGGGGAAAGCCAAGCGCGTCCACCCCCGATCTCGTACCCCGAAACAGCGACACGGTTCCCGTCGTGGTTAAGAACTCCTTGCTCCGGGCGTTCGCGCTCCTCGCCGCGGTGGGCTCGGCACCGCTTCTCGCCGGCTGCTTCGACGGCGAAGCGCGGGAGGAGGCGGTTGCCCCACCGCCGCCGCAGGTCGCGGTTGCCGAAATGCACCCGCATCCGGTGCCGCTGTCCTATCGCTATGCCGGGCGCGTCTCCGCGTTCCGCGAGGTCGAGGTCCGCGCGCGGGTCAGCGGCATCCTCCTGGAGCGCGCCTATATCGAGGGGGCGAGAGTCAAGGCGGGCGATGTCCTGTTTCGCATCGATCCCGCGCCCTACGAGGCGGAGGTTGCGCGCGCCGAGGCGCAGCTCCAGGAAGCGGAGGCCCAGCTGTCGCGCGCCCGGCGCGACGCCGAGCGGGCCGTCACGCTGTACGAACGGAAGGTCGGGACGCTGAAGGCACGCGACGACGCGATCTCGGCCGTCGAGCAGGCCGAGGCCGACGTGGCGGCGGCGCGGGCGCAGCTGCGAGCCGCGCGGATCGACCTCGACTACACGACGGTGACGGCGCCGATCGACGGCATCACCAGCCTCAAGGTGTTGCCGGAAGGGAGCCTGGTCGGCACCGGGGCCGGCGACAGCCTGCTGACGCGCATCAGCCAGTTGGACCCGGTCTATGTGAACTTCTCTTTCAGCGACACGGAATACGCCGAGATCCGCCGCCTTCTGGAGAGCGGCCAGGCGGAAGGGCCCGAGGACGGGCGCCTGACGGCCCGTATCAGCTTCGGCGACGGGCAGGTTTACGAGCGCGAGGGCTACATCGACTTCACGGACAGCAGCATCGACCTGCAGACCGGTACGATCCGGGCGCGCGCCGTCGTGCCGAACCCGGAGCACCGGTTGCTTCCCGGGCAGTTCGTGCGGGTCACCGTGACCGGCGTGACGCTGAAGGACGCGATCGTCGTGCCGCAGGCGGCTGTCATGCAGGGACCGCAGGGGCAGTTCGTCTATACGGTCGATGCGTCGAACAAGGCCGGCATCAAGCCGGTCACGCTGGGCCGCGAGGTGGAGGGCGGCTGGATCGTCGCAGACGGTCTCCGGGCGGGAGACCGCGTCGTGACCGAAGGCGTCATCAAGGTGCGGCCGGGCAATCCGGTGGCCGTCGCGGAAGCCCAGGAGACGACCGCCGCGAGCGCCGCCCGATGAGCCCGCGCTTCTTCATCGACCGCCCGGTCCTCTCGGCGGTCCTGTCGATCGTCATCGTGCTCGCCGGGTTCGTGGCGCTGCGCGTCCTGCCGGTCACCCAGTATCCCGAGGTGGTCCCGCCGCAGGTCGTGGTCTCGGCGACCTATCCCGGGGCCAGCGCGGAAGTGGTGGCGCAGACGGTGGCGGCCCCGCTGGAGCAGGAGATCAACGGGGTCGACGGCATGCTCTACATGCAGTCGTCGAACAGCGGCAGCGGCACGATGCGGCTGACCGTTACCTTCGAGATCGGGACCGATCCGGACCAGGCGACCATCAACGTCAACAACCGGGTGCAGCGCGCCATGTCGGCGCTGCCCGAGGAGGTCGTACGCCAGGGCGTCGCGGTCGAGAAGCGCTCGACCTCGATCCTCGCGGTCCTGAGCATGTCCGCGCCCGACGGACGCTACGATTCCATCTACATCAGCAACTACGCGCTGCTCAACGTGATCGACGAGCTGAAGCGCACGCCCGGCGTCGGGGATGCGTCGCTCTTCGGTGCGAAGGATTACGCGATGCGCGTCTGGCTGCGGCCCGACAAGCTGGCCCAGTACGGCCTGACGCCGGGCGACGTCGCCGCCGCTATCCGCGAGCAGAACGCGCAGTTCGCGGCGGGCCGCTTCGGCGATCAGCCGTCCGGCAAAGAGCTGGCCTTCACCTATTCGGTGGCGACCGAAGGACGGTTGCCCGACGCCGCGGCCTTCGAGAACATCATCCTGCGGTCCGACGAGAACGCCGCGACGCTGCGCCTCAAGGACGTGGCGCGGGTGGAGCTTGGGGCGCAGGACTACAGCTTCAGCGCCACGCACAACGGCCGCCCGACGGTCCCGATCGGCATCTATCTGCAGCCGGGGGCCAACGCGCTCGCGACCATCGCCGCGGTGAAGGCGCGGATGGATGAGCTGTCGCTCCGGTTTCCCGAGGGCCTCGAATACGCGATTCCCTTCGATACGACGCTGTTCGTCGAGGTCTCGATCAAGGAGGTCATCCACACCTTCATCGAGGCGATGATCCTCGTCGTGATCGTGGTCTTCCTGTTCCTGCAGAACCCTCGGGCGACCGTGATCCCGCTTATCGCGGTGCCGGTGTCGATCATCGGCGCCTTTGCCGGGATGTACGCGCTCGGCTTCTCGATCAACCTCCTGACCCTGTTCGGCCTCGTCCTTGCCATCGGCATCGTGGTCGACGACGCGATCGTCGTGCTCGAGAACGTCGAGCGGGTCATGCGGACGGAGAAGCTGTCGCCGCGACAGGCCGCGATCAAGGCGATGGGCGAGGTCACGGGGCCGGTGATCGCCATCGTGCTCGTGCTTTGCGCCGTCTTCGTGCCCGTCGCCTTCATGGGCGGCCTCGCCGGCGAGATGTACAAGCAGTTTGCGGTCACGATCGCCGTTTCGGTGACGATCTCGGGAATCGTCGCGCTGACCCTGACGCCGGCGCTCTGTGCGCTGATCCTCAAGCCCGGCCATCGGGAGCCCGCCGCGCCCTTCCGCCTGTTCAACCGGCTGTTCGAGAGAATGACCGCCGGCTACACGAGCGGCGTGCGCTTCTTCCTGCGGCGCACCGCCCTTGGCCTGGTGCTGGTGGCGGCGATGCTCGGCATCACCGCCTTCCTGTTCCTGCGCGTCCCGGGCGGCCTCGTGCCCGAGGAGGACCAGGGCGTCGTGTTCGCCGTTGCCATTCTGCCGCCGGCCGCTTCGCTCAACCGCACGGAAGACGTCATGGCTGCGGTGAACCAGAACCTGATGAGCCATCCCGCGGTCTCGAGCGTCGCCAGCTTCGCCGGGTTCGACCTGCTCGCCGGGGCGCAGAAGCCCAGCGCCGGCGTGTCCTTCGTCCAGCTCAAGGACTGGTCGGAGCGAACCGACCCGGCCGAGGACGCGCGCGTTCTGACCGGCGCCTTCATGGGCATGAACGCGCCGATCCGGGATGCGTTGGTCCTGGCCTTCAATCCGCCGCCGATCATGGGCATGAGCACGACCGGCGGCTTCGAGCTCTACGTCCAGGACCGCGGCGGCGCGGGCGTGCCGGAGCTGATCGCCGCCACGCAGCGGCTGGTAGAGGCGGCGGCGCAGCGACCGGAGCTGAGCGGCGTCCGGACCACCTTCGACGCCAGCGTGCCGCAGTACCGGATTCACCTGGACCGCGAAAAGGCCAAGGCGCTGGGCGTGCCGATCGCGTCGATCTTCGAGACGATGCAGAGCACCTTCGGCAGCCTCTACGTCAACGACTTCACCCTGTTCGGCCGGAACTACCAGGTCAGCCTGCAGTCCGAGGCGGAATTCCGTGAACGCCCGGAGGACCTGAAGCAAGTCTTCGTCCGCTCCGACGGGGGCAGCATGATCCCGCTCGATGCGCTGCTGCGGGTCGAGCGCATCATCGGACCGGACCAGATCGAGCGATTCAACGCCTTCACCGCCGCGAAGGTGATGGGCGGTCCGGCGCCCGGCTATTCCTCCGGCCAAGCCATTGCGGCCATGCGGGAGGTGGCGGACCAGGCGCTGCCGGAGGGCTACACGATTGCCTGGACCGGCTCTGCCTACCAGGAGCTGGCGACCGGCGGCACGGGCTCGCAGGCGCTGATCTTCGGCATCGTCATGGTGTTCCTGATCCTCGCCGCCCAGTACGAGCGCTGGTCACTGCCACTTGCCGTCATCCTGGCGGTACCTTTCGCCCTGTTCGGGGCGCTGCTCGCCATCTGGCTGAGGGGGCTCAACAACGACGTCTACTTCCAGATCGGACTCGTCACGCTGGTCGGGCTGGCGGCCAAGAACGCGATCCTGATCGTGGAGTTCGCAGTCCTGAAGCGGCGCGAGGGGCTGAGCGCGTTCGAGGCGGCCGTCGAGGCGGCGCGGTTGCGCTTCCGGCCGATCATCATGACCTCGCTCGCTTTCATCCTGGGCTGCGTCCCGCTTGCGATCAGCAGCGGCGCAGGCTCGGCCAGCCGCCACGCGATCGGCACCGGCGTGATCGGCGGCATGCTGGCGGCCACCTTCATCGCCGTGTTCTTCATTCCGCTCTTCTACCGCCTGATCGCGGGGCGCGAGCGGGGGCAGGAGGTAGAGGACGCCCTCGGCGCGGCGCAGCCGGAAAACGGATAGCCGGAGCCTGAGCCCGCCGGTCGGCGGGTCGGGCGCGGGGCGGAAATAAAGGCTTCCCCTTCGGTTCGAGGGGAAGCCTTTTTCTTGGAACGGCCCTTAAGCCCGGCCCTAAACGTGGAAGGATTCGCCGCAGCCGCAGCGGCCCTTTTCGTTGGGGTTGCGGAAGACGAAGCCGGACTGGAGCTTGTCCTCGACATAGTCCATCTCGGTGCCGAGGATGAACATGACCGCCTTCGGATCGATGAAGATCGTGACGCCCTTGTCCTCGACGACCTCGTCGTGCGGGCCCTTCGCATCGGCATATTCGATGGTGTAGGACAGGCCCGAGCAGCCCTTCGACTTCACGCCGAGGCGCAGGCCCATGCCTGGCTTCTCGCTGCGGGCGAGCAGCGCCTTCGCGCGCGCGGCGGCAGCATCCGTGAGGGTGATGAGGGCGGGCGTGGTTCTAGCCATGCGAGTCCTCTCCTAATCCTCAGATCATTCCAAGTTCCAGGCGGGCGATTTCCGACATCCGCGACGGGTCCCAGGGCGGGTCCCAGACGATCTCAACCTTCACCTCCGTCACGCCCTCGACCTTCGACACCGCCTCCTGAACGACCCCGGGCATCGTCCCGGCGACGGGGCAGCCGGGGGCGGTCAGCGTCATCTCGATATCGACCCGGCCGTCCGCATCCACATCGGCCCGGTAGATGAGCCCGAGCTCGTATATGTTGACCGGGATTTCCGGGTCGTAAACGGTTTGCAGCGCCTCGATGACGCCCTGCCGCACGACCTCGATCTCGTCGGCATCAAGCACCTTGGCCGCGGCGTCCCGGGTCGGTTCCGTTTCGCTCATCCTCTGCCCTCCGATCACTCGGTCTCCGTGCTCACCGTCGCGCCGTTGCCGTTCGCCATGGCCGCAGCGAGGGTGTGCCAGGACAGCGTCGCGCATTTGACCCGCATCGGATACTCGCGGACGCCGGAGAGAACGGCGAGCTTGTCGAGGTCCTCGTCGCCGCCGACCGCCTCGTCCTGGCCGGTCATCGCCGCCTGGAAGCGCCGGAACAGCGCCTGCGCCTCGGCCGCGGTCTTGCCCTTGACCATCTCGGTCATCAGCGAGGCCGAGGCCATCGAAATGGCGCAGCCCCGGCCCTCGAAGCCGACGTCCTTCACCACGCCGTCCTCCAGCGCGAGATAGACCGTGACCTTGTCGCCGCAGAGGGGGTTGTCGCCGCGGGCCTCGCAGTTGGCATGCGGCGGACGGCCGAAGTTCCGCGGCTTGCGGTTGTGGTCCAGAATGACCTCCTGATAGAGGTCCCGCAGGTCGGACATCAGCCGAAGATCTCCTTCACCCGTTGAATCCCCTCCGCCAGCGCATCGACCTCCTCGAGGGTGTTGTAGAGCCCGAAGGAGGCGCGCACCGTGCCGGCCACCCCGAACCGGTCCATCAGCGGTTGCGTGCAGTGATGCCCGGCCCGGACCGCGATGCCGGAGCGGTCGAGGATCGTCCCGATATCATGTGGGTGCGCGCCCTCCATCGTGAAAGAGACGATGCTCGCCTTTTCCGGCGCGGTCCCCAGGATGCGCAGGCCGGGAATGCCGGACAGTCGGTCGGTCGCGTAGGCCAGCAGCGCCTGCTCGTGGGCGGCGATCCGATCCTGGTCCAGGCCCGTCACGTAGTCGATGGCGGCGCCGAGGCCGATGGCGCCGGCGATGTGCGGCGTGCCCGCCTCGAAGCGCTGCGGGACATCGGCATATTCCGTCTTCTCGAAGCTGACCGAGCGAATCATGTCGCCGCCCCCCTGATAGGGCGGCATCGCTTCCAGGATCTCGGCCTTGCCGTAGAGCACGCCGATGCCGCTCGGCCCGTAGAGCTTGTGGCCGGAGAAGGTGTAGAAATCGCAATCGATCGCCCGCACATCGACGGCCTGGTGCGGGACCGCCTGGCAGCCGTCGATCAGGACCTTGGCGCCGTGCTTGTGGGCAAGGCGGGTGATCTCCGCCACCGGCGTTATCGTGCCCAGCGCGTTCGAGATGTGCGTCACCGCGACGAGCTTCGTGCGCGGGCCGAGGAGCTTCTCGTAGGCGTCGAGCCGGAGCTCGCCCGCGTCGTCGATCGGCACGACGCGGATCACGATGCCGATCCGGTCGCGCAGCAGCTGCCAGGGCACGATGTTGGAGTGGTGCTCCAGGGTCGAAAGCACCACCTCGTCGCCTTCCTTCAGGAAGCGGCCGCCATAGCTCAACGCGACCAGGTTGATGGCCTCGGTCGCGCCGCGCACGAAGACGATCTCGCGCGGGTCGCGGGCGTTCAGGAATCGCTGGACCTTGGCCCGCGCCTCCTCATAGGCCGCCGTCGCCCGGGCGCTCAGATAGTACACGCCGCGATGGATGTTCGCGTACTCCTCCTCGTAGCAGTGGCGCACGGCATCGATCACCGCCCGCGGCTTCTGGGCGCTCGCCGCGCTGTCGAGGAACACCAGCGGGCGGTCGTAGATGCGCTTGCTCAGGATCGGAAAGTCCGCGCGCACCCGCTCGACGTCGAAGGTCGAGAGGTTGGAGCCGAACACCGGAGACGGCTGCGGATGTCCCAGGGCGCTCATCGTCCGGTTCCTCCTAAATCGCCGTGAGCCAGTCGGAGACGCGGCGCTCCAGGGCGGCACGGGCCGCCGCGTGCGGCAGGTCTTCGCCCAGGTCGGCCAGGAACGCCTCAATCAGCATCCGCCGTGCGGCGCTCTCGTCGAGGCCGCGGGCGCGCAGGTAGAACAGCGCGCTCTCCTCGAGCTCGCCGGCCGTCGCGCCGTGGCTGCACTTCACGTCGTCGGCGTAGATCTCGAGCTCCGGCTTCGTGTCGATCTCGGCGTGGTCCGACAGCAGCAGGGTCCGGTTGAGCTGGTGCCCGTCGGTCTTCTGCGCGTCCTTCTCGACGACGATCCGCCCCTGGAAGACGGCGCGCGCCTGCTCGTCCAGTACGCCCTTGTAGATCTCCTTGCTGGTGGTGTGGGGCTTGGCGTGGACGATCTCGGTCGTGTTGTCGATATGCTGCCGGCCGCGGGCCAGATAGCCGCCGATCAGCCGGCATTCCGAGCGCTCGCCGTCGAGCACGGCCTCGATCTCCTGGCGCGACAGACGGCCGCCGCTCGTCAACACGAAGCTGTCATAGCGCCCGCGGGCGGCGATCTCCACCGCGGTCAGGGCAATGTGGAAGGCGTCCGGGCCTTCCTCCTGGAACTTGTAATGCTCGAGCGCGGCACCGTCCTCGACCGTCACCTGGGTCACCGGGTTGGACCAGTAGGTGCCGCCGCCGGCATCGACGTGGCTCTCGAACAGGACGGCGCGGCTGTCGCGCTCGGCGAGGATCAGGTTGCGCGGGTGATAGGCCGGGGCGCCGTCACCGCCGGCGGCGACGAAGACCAGGTGGATGGGCTCCTCAACCGCGACGCCGCGGCCGATCCGCAGAACGCAGCCATCGGCCATCAGGGCGGTGTTGAGGGCGAAGAAGGGGTTGTCCGCCGATCGGGCGGCGTGCTCCAGCAGGGGCGCGAGCGCGTCCGCACCGCGGGCCAGGGCGGCGCCCAGGCTCTCGAGCGTCACGCCGTCCGGCAGGCGGCCGACCTGGGAGAGGTCACCCCGGAACGCGCCGTTCGCGAAGACCAGCCGGTGCGCGGCCGTTTCCGCCGGTAGAACGTCGGCGAGGGCTTCCGAGGGGATCGCTTGGCCGTTTCGGAGCGCCGGCTCGAACGTCGCCTTCGTCAGCGGGTTGAGGTTCGTGTATTTCCACCGCTCGACGCGTGTCGTTGGCAGCCCGAGCCGGGCGAAGCGCGCGAAGGCACCCTCGCGCAGCTCGCGCAGCCAGGGGACGCCCTGTCCCGGCAGGGCGGTGACGATCGCCGGGAAGCGATCGGCGTAGGGCAGGCCGGTCGTCACAGAGCTCATGGCTATGCCGCCGCTCCTGCGGACTCCGCCGCCTTGGCGACGAACGCGCCGTAGCCTTCCTTCTCCAGCTGCAGCGCCAGCTCCTTGCCGCCCGACTTGGCGATGCGGCCGCCGGCCAGCACGTGGACGCGGTCGGGAACGATGTAGTTGAGGAGGCGCTGATAATGCGTGATCAGCACCATCGAGCGATCGGGCGAGCGCAGCGCGTTGACGCCATCGGCGACGACCTTCAGCGCATCGATGTCGAGGCCGGAATCGGTCTCGTCGAGCACCGCCAGCTTCGGGTCGAGGAGCGCCATCTGCAAGACCTCGGTTCGCTTCTTCTCGCCGCCGGAGAAGCCGACGTTGAGCGAGCGGCGGAGCATCTCCTCGCCGATGCCGAGGAGGTTGCGCTTCTCGCGCATCAGCTTCATGAACTCCATGGCGTCGAGCTCGGGCTCGCCGCGGTGCTTGCGCACGGCGTTGACGGCCGTCTTGAGGAAGCTGGTCGTGGCGACGCCCGGGATCTCGACCGGATACTGGAAGGCGAGAAAGATGCCGTCGCGGGCGCGCTCCTCGGGGCTGAGCTCCAGCAGGTCGCGCCCCTGGTAGAGGATGCTGCCCTCGGTTACCTCATAACCGTCGCGCCCCGCCAATACATAGGCGAGCGTGCTCTTGCCCGAGCCGTTCGGGCCCATGATCGCGTGCACCTCGCCGGCGCCGACGCTGAGGTCCAACCCCTTGAGGATCGGCTTGCCGTCGACCGTGACGTGCAGGTTCTTCACTTCCAGCATTGCCGCCATCTCGTTCCCTTTTCTTGTCCACCCCGGCTCAGCCGACGCTGCCCTCGAGGCTGATGCCCACCAGCTTCTGCGCCTCGACCGCGAACTCCATCGGCAGCTCCTGCAGCACCTGCTTGCAGAAGCCGTTGACAATCAGCGAGACCGAATCCTCCGCCGACAGGCCGCGCTGCATGCAGTAGAAGAGCTGATCCTCGTCGATCTTCGAGGTCGTCGCCTCGTGCTCGACGCGGGCGGTGCTGTTGCGCGTCTCGATGTAAGGCACCGTATGGGCGCCGCACTTGTTGCCGATCAGCAGCGAGTCGCACTGCGTGTAGTTGCGGGCGTTGGCCGCGCCCGGCAGGATCTTCACAAGGCCCCGATAGGTGTTCTGCGCCTTACCGGCGGAGATCCCCTTCGAGACGATGGTGCTGCGCGTGTTCTTGCCGATATGGATCATCTTCGTCCCGGTATCGGCCTGCTGATAGTTGTTCGTGATGGCGATCGAGTAGAACTTGCCGACCGAGTTCTCGCCCTGGAGGATGCAGCTCGGATACTTCCAGGTGATGGCCGAGCCGGTCTCGACCTGCGTCCAGGAGATCTGCGAGTTCCGGCCGCGGCAGGCGCCCCGCTTGGTGACGAAGTTGTAGATTCCGCCCTTGCCGTTCTCGTCGCCGGGGTACCAGTTCTGCACCGTCGAGTACTTGATCTCGGCGTCGTCGAGGGCGATCAACTCGACCACCGCGGCGTGGAGCTGGTTCTCGTCGCGCATCGGGGCGGTGCAGCCCTCGAGGTAGCTGACGTAGCTTCCCTTGTCGGCGATGATGAGCGTCCGCTCGAACTGCCCGGTCTGCGCCGCGTTGATGCGGAAATAGGTCGAGAGCTCCATCGGGCAGCGCACGCCCTCGGGCACGTAGACGAAGGAGCCGTCGGTGAATACGGCCGAGTTCAGCGTCGCAAAGAAGTTGTCGGAGTAGGGGACGACGCTGCCGAGATACTTGCGCACCAAATCGGGGTGGTTCTGCACGGCCTCGGAGATCGAGCAGAAGATGATGCCCTTCTCCTCGAGCTTTTTCTTGAAGGTGGTCGCGACCGAGACGCTGTCGAACACCGCGTCGACGGCGACGCCGGCCAGCATCTCCTGCTCCTTCAGGGGGATGCCGAGCTTCTCGTAGGTTCGCAGCAGCTCGGGATCGACCTCGTCCAGGCTCTTCGGCCGCTCCTTCATCTTCGGCGCGGAATAGTAGTAGGCATCCTGGTAGTCGATCGGCGGGTAGCCGAGCTTGGCCCAGGACGGCTCCTTCATGCCGGTCCAGACCCGAAAGGCCCTCAACCGCCATTCGAGCAGCCAATCCGGCTCGTTCTTCTTCGCCGAGATGAAGCGGATGATGTCCTCGTTGAGGCCGCGAGGCGCGGTCTCCGTCTCGATGTCCGTGACGAAGCCGTACTTGTACCTCTCTCCCGCGATGGACCGGACCGTTTCGGCGGTGTCGGTGGAAGCTGCCATGTCTCTACCTGTACAGCGGATCTCTTAAGGTTCTGATCGGGTTCGGAAGGCGGCCGAACGGTCGGTTCCGTGGCCCCGGTGGATCGTCAATTGATCGCCGGGGGGCCGTCGCGTTCCTTCGGCGGCTCGCCCGGCACCGACGAGGCGGACGGGAACGCCATATCGGCCAGGGATACCCCTTCCAGCGCCTGCCGGACCGCGTCGTTGATCCGGCGCCAACTCCGTCGCGAGGGGCAGAGCGATTCGACCTCGCACGCCCCGTCGCCATGCTCGATACACAAGGTGAGCGCCACGGGACCATCGAGGGCACGGACGATGTCGGCGGCGGAAATCTGCCCGGGACTGCGCGCAAGCTGATAGCCACCCTTGGCGCCGCGGTGGGAGACCAGCAGCCCGGCCCGGGTCAGCGTCGCCAGAATCTTGCTGACGGTCGGGGCGGGCAGCCCCGTCGCGGCCGCCAGATCGAAGGCGTTGTGGCATCGCTCGGCGTCGGCGGCCATGTAGCTCGTCAGCACGACGCCGTAATCCGTCAGCCTGCTCAGCCGTATCATCGACCGCCTCTTGCTCTTTGCTCTTCGCCCGTAATCCTGACTGATTCGTTCGTGTTTAAAAGTGGGGGGAAGCGCCGGCTTGTCAAGCGATAAATCCGACGGATTTGGTCGGTTTTCGGCCAATTTCGAGGCGCAGGTTCGGGCGTCGCGGAAAGAGCGGGGCGGGGGTGGAACGGAAAGGGCGGCCGCGCGGGGCCGCCCCGACCGGGAAGACCGGGCTATTCGGGCCGATCGGGCCGTTTCGCCGCCGCGAATCGGCCCGCCGGTCTATTCGAGAATCCCGAGAACGTCGGTCTCCCTCAGGATCAGGAAGTCCTCGCCGTCGAGGCGCACTTCCGTGCCCGACCACTTTCCGATCAGGATCTGGTCGCCGGGCTTCACGTCGAGCGGACGGATCTGGCCGTTCTCGTCCCGGGCGCCGGGGCCGACGGCGATGACCTCGGCCTGCATTGGCTTCTCCTTGGCGGTATCGGGGATGATGACGCCGCCCGGCGTTCTCTCTTCGGGCTCAACGCGGCGGACGAGGATGCGGTCGTGCAGCGGTCTGAAGTTCATGCGGATTCTCCCACGGATGCTGGTCTGCCCATTCCATCTAACTAAGTCGCCCCGGCCCCCTCGCGCAAGAACACCAGCGGGCGGCAAGGTTCAAGCCTGGAGTCCCTGAGGTTCGCCCTGCCGGACGGATGCAGGTGCGGACGATTTGGCTTCCTGCCACAGCGCCGCTTCGACGCGGCTGACGAGGCGGTAATAGAGCGGCATGCTTTGCGGTGGGATGGCGTTTTCGATTATGCCGAGCCGGTCGCCGAAGACCTCGCGCACGGCCTGCTCGGCCCAGTAGAACCGCGTCGCGCGCGGCTGGGCCCGTTGGGCGCGATGCGCGGCCTCTAACGCCCGGGTGAAGTCCTCCGCCGTGATATCGTCCCTCTCCATCGCCATTCCTCTCCTTTGCGCCGCCGGTCTCGCCGGCGAGCGGCCCCTCGAATCGTGTCGCGGATGGTGATATCGCAGACGGTGGCCGAATGCCACGCGGCCGCGCCGCCCGGCGAGGGCGGGAGTTCGCTTGACCACGGTTCTGCCCGGAGACTTAAATACGCGGAGCTTCGATACCGGACTCGTCGCACCGCGACGGAGGCGATCAACGGCCCGTCATCCCGGCCGATCACGTCGGCGGACGCGACCAAGCGGCCGAAGAAAGAAAGGGAGGATTTCGACAATGATCGATCGGCGCAGGTTCATCCACGCGGCTGCGCTGTCAGGGACCGGGCTGGGCCTGACGGCCCTGGCCGCAAAAGCCGGACTCCTGCGCCGTGCCCGTGCGGCCGAGTCGCTGCAGGTCCTCAACTGGCAGGGCTATGGCACCGACGAGTCTTGGGCCGTCAAGGCGTTCGCCGACATGACCGGCGTCGAGGTGGTCCACGACTACTTCAACTCCGAGCAGGAGATGCTCACCAAGCTGCGGACCAGCCCCGGCACCTACGACGTGGTGCTGATCAACAGCGCCTTTACTGAGCCGGCGGCGCGAGAGGGGCTCATCCAGCCCGTCGATCCCGGCAAGATCGGGAACTTCGGCGATCTGGTACCGACCCTGCGCGATTCGCCCCGCTTCATGATCGACGGCAAGCTCTACGGGATCGCGTGGGTCTGGGGCATGACGGCGATCGCCTACAACACCGAGGAACTGACAACCGCGCCGAAGACCATCGAGGTCCTCTGGGACCCGGAGTTCGCAGGCCGGGTCGGCTGGCGCGACGATGCCGTGGAGGCGGTGAGCCTGGCCGCCATCGCCACGGGGCAGGACATGAACCACCCGGCCGATCTGGATGCGGTGCGCGAGAAGCTCCGTGCGCTCAAGCCCCAGATCAAGGCCTTCTGGTCGTCCGAGGACGAGTGGAACAAGTTCTTCTCCGCGGGACTGTTCGACCTTTCGCCCTATTGGAGCGGGTCGGCGGCACGCAGCGCGACCAATTTCGGCCTGCCGGTCGGCTATTTCGTGCCGCAGGAAGGCGCGATCGGCTGGTTCGACGGCTTGTCGGTCGCGACCGACGCGCCGAATCCGGACGCCGCGCACGCCTTCATCGACTTCATGGTCGATCCCGAGTTCTACGTCCGCTGGGCGACCGAGGTCGGCGCCCCGGCTTCGGCGAACGCCAAGGCGCTGTCCGCGCTTCCCGAAGACAACCGGGTCCGGCAGATCCACAGCGACGAGGAGGCGATGCAGCGGCTGCAATGGATGGCGCCGTTGAGCGACCAGGAGCGGCAGACCTACACGCAGATATGGAACGAGACGAAGGCCCATTTCGCGCGGTAGGTCGGGGCCATCCATAGCATCCGTCCGACGTCGGACAATGCGGATCGGAATGCGGCGTCGGCTGGCGCTGATCGGGTTGACGGCGCCTGCCTATCTGTGGCTGGCGCTGACCATCCTGCTGCCGCTGTCGGCCATGCTCTATTTCAGCTTCCTCACCGTGGCGCCGATCGGCGGACGGGAGGCGTCGTTCACGCTGGCGCAATACGCGACCTTCTTCGAGCAGGAGTTCTACCGCTTCCTCACCTGGCGGTCGGTGATGATGGGCGTGCACGTGACGCTCGTCTGCGTGCTGCTCGGCTATCCGGCGGCGCTGATCCTCGCCCGCCACCTGCCCGGACGCTGGCGCGAGGCGCTGTTCCTGCTGATCGTGCTGCCGTTCTGGAGCAACGCGCTCGTCCGCATCTTTTCCTGGACCATGGTGCTGCGCGAGGGCGGCCTGATCGATCGCGGGCTGCAGTTCGTCTTTCCGGAGGCGCCGTCTGTCGGCATCCTGTTCAGCTATCCGGCGATCATCGTCGGGCTGGTGCATTCCTATCTGCCCTACATGATTCTGACCTGCTACATCTCGCTGCAGGCGATCGACCAGTCGCTGATCGAGGCGGCGCGGAGCCTGGGCGCGCCGGGCTTCACCGTCTTCCGCCGCGTGGTGCTGCCGCTGAGCCTGCCCGGCCTTCTTGCGGGGATGGTGCTCGTCTTCATCCCGGTGATCGGCTCGTTCATGGAGCCGCGCATCCTCGGCGGGCCGGCCGGCAGCATGATCGGTACGGTCATCGAGGACCAGTTCACCGCGGTCTTCAATTGGCCGCTCGGGGCGGCGCTGTCCTTCATCCTGCTGGCCATCGTGCTGGCGATCCTCGCGATCGCCTATCCGCTCCTGCGGCGCAACCTGCAGCCGGTGTAGGAGGGTGATGTGAAGGGACTGTCGTCCGCGCTGGCGAGGGGCTATCTGGGGCTCGTCCTGCTGTTCCTCTACGTGCCGATCATCGTGATGATGGTCATGGCGTTCAATCAATCGCCGCTCTATCGCCTGCCGATCGTCTGGGACACGATCTGGTTCGAGCAACTGGCACAGAACGACCGCCTGCTGGGCGCGAGCCTGAACAGCGTCCTGATCGCGCTGGTCAACGCCGTGATCGCCACGACGCTTGGCACCATGGCGGCGCTCGCCTTCGCGCGCTACCGGTTCCGCGGGCGGACGCTGCTGCAGATCCTCCTGTTCCCGCCGATCACGATCCCGTGGCTCATCATCGGAACGGCCATGCTCGTCCTGTTTTTCTGGATCGGCATCGGCCGCGGCTTGCACGCCATCCTGCTCGGCCACGTGGCGTTGTCGCTGCCCTATGTGATCGTGGTCGTCGGCGCGCGCCTGCGAAGCGTCGGGGTGACCCTGGAAGAGGCGGCGGCGACCCTCGGCGCCACGCCCTGGCAGACCTTCTGGCGGGTCTCGGCGCCGCTGATGGCGCCCGGTGTGGTGGCGGCGGCGCTGTTCGCCTTCGCCGTGTCCTTCGACCAGTTCGTCATCTCCTACTTCCTGGCGGCGCCCGGCGTCTCGACCCTCCCGGTCGAGATCTACTCGGCCATCCGCAAGGGGTTCACGCCCGAGATCAACGCGATCTCGACCATCATCATCCTGGTCTCGATGGGGCTCATGCTGCTGTTCGCGCGGTTCTACCGGTTCGGGGGCGAGGGATGAGCGTCGTCGAGGTCGAGAAGGTCAGCAAGTTCTACGGCCCCGCGACCGCCCCCGTGGCCGCTCTCGACAACGTGACGCTCACCTTCGGGGATGGCGAGTTCTTCGGCCTGCTCGGGCCGAGCGGCAGCGGCAAGACGACCCTGCTGCGGTCGATCGCCGGCTTCGTCGAGCCCGAGCGGGGCGACATCCGCATCGACGGCGAGCCGGTGCGCGACAAGCCGGTGCACCGCCGCGACATCGGCATGGTCTTCCAGAACTATGCGCTGTTTCCGCATATGAGCGTGTTCGACAACGTCGCCTTCGGGCTATCGGTGCGGGGTGTGCCGAAGCGCGCGATCGCCGAGCAGGTCGCGGCGATGCTGGACCTGGTGCGGCTCGGCGGGCTGCAGGGGCGGCGGCCGCGGGAGCTGTCGGGCGGCCAGCAGCAGCGGGTGGCGTTGGCCCGGGCGCTGATCACCCGGCCGCGGGTGCTGCTGCTTGACGAGCCGCTGGGCGCCCTCGACAAGCGGCTGCGGCAGGAGATGCAGATTGAGCTGAAGCAGATCCAACGCGAGGTCGGGATCACCACCGTCTTCGTCACCCACGACCAGGAGGAGGCGCTGACGCTGTCCGACCGAATCGCGATCTTCAACGACGGCAAGGTGGTGCAGATGGGCCCGCCGAACGAGGTCTATGAGCGGCCGGCAACGGCTTTCGCCGCGGGCTTCCTGGGCGACGCCAACATCTTTGCCGGCCGGGCGGACGGTTGCAACGGGGGTTTGTGCCGCGTCCTGCTGGACGGCGGCGCGATCTGGACACGCGATACCCTGCCGGCCAAAGGCGAGCCCGTCCTGATCGCGGTGCGACCCGAGAAATTCGCCCTCCACCCGGCAGGTCGCGGTCCGGCGGCCGGGGACGAGCCCGAGCCCGTGAACCGGCTGACCGGGCAGGTTCTGCAGCTCGTCTATTCCGGAAGCAGCATCACCTACAAGGTCGATGCTGGCGGGCAGGTGGTGACGGTCTTCGAGCAGAACCGGTCGGCGCGCCCCTTCGCGCCCGGCGATGCGGTAGAGCTCGCCTGGGCTCCGGCCCATTCGGTCCGGGTCGAGCCGTGAGCGGGTCCCACCCGCCGCTTCGGCCGGTTGAGGAATCGGCCCTGCACCTGGTGGTCGACATGCAGCGGGTGTTCGCCGAGGAGACGGCCTGGCGAGTCCCGACGCTCCTCGACATCGTGCCCGCCATCCGGCGAATCGCCGAGGCCCATCCAGACCGGACGCTGTTCACGCGCTTCGTGACGCCGTCGTCGGCCGCCGAGGCCAGAGGGGCCTGGCGGCGCTATTACGAGCGCTGGCCGAGCGTCACGCTGGATGCCATGCCGGCGGCGATGCTCGATATCGTGGCGCCGCTGTCATCCCTGGCCACGCCCGACCGGATCTACGACAAGACGACCTTCTCGGCCTTCGACAGCGGCGACTTCTGCGACGCCGTCGCGCGGCGGAAGTCCGAGACCCTGATCCTCAGCGGCGCCGAGACGGATGTCTGCGTCCTCGCGACGGCGCTTTCGGCGATCGATCGCGGCCTGCGCGTCATCGTCGTCGCCGACGCGGTGACGAGCGCGTCCCTGGAGGCCCATGCCGCGACCCTGGAGGTGCTCCTCCCGCGGCATGACGCGCAGGTCGAGGTAACCTCGACGGACCGGCTGCTTGCCGCCTGGCCGGCCGCATAGCGACGGATAACGCGATGTCGGAGACGACGATCCCGCTGCGGCGGGCCTGGAACAGCTGGGACAGCGACCATCCGGCGGAAATGAGCTACCTGCCGCTTGGGCTCCGCATTACCCCCTGCGCCTATGCCGCCAGCACCAATGCCTTTACCCGGTTTCCCGCCGGCGACGCCGGCGTCCGGCTCGGTCCGCGGGGGATCGACGGCGAGGTCCTGCGACTCGATCTGGAGCACGCCGGGACTGTCCTGACGCTCGGCTACGACAAGCCCGATCCCTTCACCCTGCGCGGCTCCTGGGAGGCGCGGCGCCTGGGGGAATGGGGCCTGCGCTTCTGGGTCGTTCTGGTGCTCCGGCTGGCGCCGCCCACGGCGGAGGGGCGCCTGGCGGAGTGGCGCTTCGATCCGGAGACGGGCGTGATGACCGCGCGGTCCGGCCCCATGGAGGTCATCGTTCGCGGCGAGCGGCCGCCGCTGCTCGCGACCTTCCACGAGAGCCTGGAGGCCCTGCGGCAGGAGTTCGAGGAGAAGGGATACTTCTACCTCGACTCGCGAGGCGAGGCCGGGCCGGTTGCGGCGCTTCGCTATAATCTGGAGGAAATGCCGCGCTTCCGGTTTGTCGCCACGCTGGCCAATGACCGCGCGCTTGCGCTTCGGACTGCGGCGCTCCACCTCGACGAGACACCGAAGGCGCCCGACCCGTTGCCCGTCCAGACCGGCGATGCCGCCGGCGCGCTGGACGCGATCCGCGACGTGATCGGCTGGAACATGGTCTGGGACGCGGTGAACCGGCGCCCCTACGTCACCGCCAGCCGCAACTGGGTCGCGCCGAAGTTCGGCGGGTTCGGCGTGTGGCTCAACGACGCCCTCTACCACGCGCTGATGGCCGGCCTGTTCGACGCGGAGCTCGCGCGCGAGAACCTGCGGGTGGCGCTGGCGGGGGCGACGCCGCAGGGCAATCTGCCCTGCCTCCTGACCGGCCGCGATGCCTGGGTCGATCGCTCGCAGCCGCCGATCGGGGCGTTCATTGCCTGGATGCTGTACCGGCGCACGGGGGCCCGCGACCTTCTCGAACTCGCCTACGGGCCGCTGCTGCGGAACCACGACTGGTGGTGGCGGGAGCGGGACGGCAACGGCGACGGGCTCGTCGAATACGGGACCTCGGCGGTCGGTGCCGGCCTCTATCGCGGGACCAAGCTCGCGGCCAAGGACGAGTCGAGCATGGACAACTCGCCGGTCCACGACGAGGCCGTGCTCAATCCCCGCACCGGAACGCTCGATGCCGCCGATGTCGGGCTCAACAGCCTGCTTGCGCTCGACGGGGAGATGCTGGCGCGGATGGCACGCGCGTTGGGGGACGCGGAAGCGGCGGAGCGCCTCGACCGCCGGGCGGGCGCGCTGCGGGAGCGGATCCGGACCAAGCTCTGGGACGAGGAGCGCGGCGTCTTCGCCAACCGGCTCTGGTCCGGCCGCTTCGTCCGCAGCCTGGCGCCGACAAGCTTCTATCCGCTGCTCGCCGGCGCGGCGAGCCCGGAGCAGGCGGAGGCGCTGCTGCGCCTCCTGCGGGACGAGCGCAAGTTCGGCGGGCCCTGGCTGCTGCCCTCGGTGGCGCGCGACGACCCCGCCTTCGGCGACAACGTCTACTGGCGCGGGCGCATCTGGCCGCCGCTCAACTTCCTCGTCTACTGCGGCCTGCGACGCTACGGCTTCGAGGCCGAGGCGTCCGCCGTTGCGGAGAACGGCTACCGGCTTTTCATGGGCGAATGGCGGGCGCACCGGCGATGCCCCGAGAACTTCAACGCGGTCACCGGCGCCGCCTGCGATCAGCCCGATACGGACGGCTTCTACGGCTGGGGGGCGCTGCTGCCCCTGATGAGCGTCGCCGAGGCGATCGACGTGAACCCGTGGAACGGCTGGGAGGTTACGCATGGCGGCAAGGACGGCCGTGTGGGGCCGGTCATGACCCCCGCGGGCGCGGCTGTGGCGACGACCGAGGCCGGCCGGTTCACGCTTGAGATCGCCGGCGGCTGGACGCTGCGGACCAACCTTCCCGGTCGCTTCCGCCGCCTGCGCCTGGAGCGGGACTCCGTCCGCCTCATTCTGCCCCCGGTGCCGGAGACGGCGGAGCCGCGGTGGCTCGAACTGCGCCGGGACGGCGGCGGAGAGGTCGCGCTGGCGCGTATCTGTGGGCGGCCGGTGGCGCCGGAGATCGCGGGCGACGCCCTGCGATTCCGGCTGCCGAGCGCGGATGATAGGATGCGCTTCGAGCTCTTCCTGAGTTCCAAGACCTGAGGTCCAACGAGGGCGCCGGCGCTACCGGCGCGATGTGGCGGTGATCGTCGTCTTCGGTTCGATCAACATCGATCTGGTTGTTCCCGTGGAAACCCTGCCGCGGCCCGGTGAGACCGTGCTTGGGCCGGGATATCGGCTGCTGCCGGGCGGGAAGGGCGCGAACCAGGCGCTGGCCGCGCGGCGCGCCGGCGGCGGCCCGGTGCGGATGATCGGCCGGGTCGGCCGCGACCCCTTCGCCGAGATGGCGCTGGCCGATCTGGCGGCGGCGGGCGTCGATCTTCGCGGCGTCGAATGGGACGAAGAGCGGCCGACGGGCTGCGCGCTGGTCTGCGTCGACCGCCAGGGCCGAAACCACATCGTCGTCGCCTCGGGCGCCAATCTGGGCGTGTCGGCGAGGCAGGTGGGGGACGACCTCCTTGGGCCGGGCACCATCCTGCTGCTCCAGATGGAGGTGCCGGCCGCGGAGAACTGGGCACTGGTCGAACGCGCCCGGGCCCGGGGTGCCCGGATCCTGCTCAACGCGGCGCCCGCGGGCCCGATTCCACGGAAGGCGCTTACGGCGCTCGACTGGCTGGTGGTGAACGAAAGCGAATCGGTTGCCGTCGCCGCCGCGCTCGACCTGCCGCGCGAGAACCCGCAGGACGCGGCCCGAGCCGTCGCGGCCGCCGGGGGGATCACGACGATCGTGACCCTGGGCGGGGAGGGAGCCGCCGCCTTCTCCGACGGTCAGGGCTGGCGCATCGGGGCGCTGCCGATCGTCAGTGTGGATACCACCGCCGCAGGCGACGCTTTCGTCGGTGCCTTTGCGGCCGCGCTCGACGGTGGCGCCGATCTGCCGGCGGCCCTGCATCGCGCCAGCGTCGCCGGCGGGCTCGCCTGCCTGGCTCGGGGCGCGCAGCCGAGCCTGCCGGACGGCGCGGCGATCCGGCGCCGTCTGGACGATCTTGCGCCGCCCGCTGCGTTCGTGCCGCAGTAGAGCGCGAATACCGCGCCGCCACCGGAAAGTTGCTGCAAGCCGGTGGCGGCGGCGCTATATGCTGCCGCCGCGGCTTTACGGCGAAAGATCCCATATGAACGATTCGCGAGTCCCGAGTTCCTCCGCCACGCCCATCCCCTTCATCGACCTTCAGGCACAGCGCCGCCGCCTCGGCGACCGGATCGACGGCGCGATCGCGCGCGTGCTGGAGCATGGCCGATTCATTCTCGGGCCGGAGGTGGCGGAGCTGGAGCGGCGGCTTGCCGCCTTCTGCGGCGTCCGTGAGGCGGTGAGCTGTGCGAACGGCACCGACGCGCTGCAGCTCGCCCTGATGGCCCGAGGCATCGGCCCCGGCGACGCCGTGCTGGTCCCCAGCTTCACCTTCACCGCGACCGCCGAGGTGGTCGCGCTCGTGGGCGCGACGCCGATCTTCGTCGACATCGCCGAGCCGAGCTTCAACCTCGATCCGCTGCGGGTTGCGGAAACGGTCGCCTGGGCCCGGCGGGAGGGCATGAAGCCGGCCGCGATCATCGCCGTCGACCTGTTCGGCCAACCGGCGGATTACGCGGCGCTCGAGGAGCTGGCGGCGGCCGAGGGGCTGTTCCTCCTGGCCGATGGGGCGCAGAGCTTCGGCGCGGAACGCGGCGGCCGGCGCGTGGGCGCCATGGGCCACATGACCACCACCAGCTTCTTTCCCGCCAAGCCGCTCGGCTGCTACGGCGACGGCGGTGCCGTCTTCACCGATGACGAGGAGACGGCGACCGTGCTGCGCTCGCTGCGGACGCACGGCGAGGGCGCCCACCGCTATGACAACGTCCGGATCGGCCTGAATGCGCGGCTCGACACCCTTCAGGCGGCGATTCTGATCGAGAAGCTGGAAGTCTTCCCTGAGGAGATCGAGGCTCGCCAAGGGGTCGCGCGGCGGTACGAAGACGGTCTCGCCGACCTCGTGGTCACCCCCCGCCTCGACGAAGGCGTGGTCTCCGTCTGGGCGCAGTACACGATCCTTCTGGACGATCGCGACCGGGTCGCCGCGGAGCTCGCGGCGGCCGGAATCCCGACGGCGATCTATTACCCAAAGCCGCTGCACCGGCAGGCCGCCTATCGGCGGTTTCCGGTGCCTCCGGCGGGCCTGCCGGTTTCGGAGCGGCTGGCCGGCCGCGTTCTCAGCCTGCCCATGCATGCCTATCTCGATCCCGAGACGCAGGACCGGATCATCGGGGCGGTCCGGGCGGCCGTGACTGCCGGCCGGCGCTCTTAGGCGCTCTTAACGCTTGCCAAACGGTCTTTCCTGAATCCTGGCGCTCGGACAGTAGGGCGCAGGGCGCCGGAGGACGGCGGACGGCCGGCCGCAGGAGGGGGACGGAGCGTCGATCATGCGCCACCGCATCATCCAGTACCAGGGGAAGCGGTACTCGCTGAAGCTCGACGAGATCGTTTGGCAGAGTCTGGAAGAGGCGGCGGCGGAGGAAGGCCTGCGCCTTAACCAGCTCGTCGCTTCGATCGCCGACGGCGCGGGCGGCAATTCGACGGTCACGGGTGCCCTGCGGCTCTTCTGCCTTCGTCGGAGCATGGACCGGGTTCGGCAGCTCGAGGACCAGGTCCGACAGCTCTCGCTGGCGAGCCGGGGCGTGCCGGTCACCGTCATTGCCGATGCCTGCCCGGCCCCCTGCCTGGTGGTGTCGCGGGCGCAGGCCGTCCTGCACGCCAACGCGGCCGCGTTGCGGTGGATGGCCGTCGACGGGAAGGCCCTGATCGGCAAGTCGATCGAACATTACTTCCAGATCAAGTCGACCTTGCCGCTGGCCGACATCGTCGAGCGGTTCGCCCGTGGGGAAGCCGGGATCTTTCCGGCGCGGATCGTCTATCTTCGTCCCGGGCGGGTCATCATGGCGCGTGCCAATCTGTGTCCGGCGATGATCGCCGGGCCCGACGACCTCGCCTATCTGGTCCTGATCGACACGGTGGAGCGGGGATGAATCGCCAAGCACCGATGCCGACGACGTGAGGGGCGGGGCCGGTCACGCCGCGTTTACCATAAATCGGGCCTGAACAACAAAATGTCGAAGGATTTCTACTGGTTAATGGAAAATATTTGCGGCAAATTTTGCCGGAGTTGTTGAAAGCGCCGGCTGCCGACGGTACCTTGGCCGAAACAGGGGCAATTACCGTCTCCGGACCCCGCCGATGGCGGCGGTCCCAAGGCGGCGGGTCTGGCGGGGCTGCGATGCAAGCGATCGATAACGGCGAGGATTCGCCGGTTCCCCACGCAGGGGACATCCGACCGGTGCCGTCCGGGCACCGGAACGGGGCGGAGGATCTGGCCGTCACCCTGTCCCTGGACGATCTGCTTCCGGACGCCAATGGCGAGATCGTCATCATGGGCGCCGAGGATGGCTTCCGCCTCAGCATCGTCACCGATCAGCGCGTCTGTGATTCGGGTGTGATCGCCCAGCATGTAACCGCGGACGGATACGATGTCGGCGGGCTCTCTTACTACGCCTTCGAAGGCGGCACGACGCTCTATTATTCCAAAGACCTTGCGTTAACCATCGCCCAGACCGAATCCCGCTGAGCGTCGGCTGCCGATCGCTTGCCGGGGCCGCCGCCGGCTGCGACACTCAGAGCGGTCCGTCATGTCCCATCCGTCCCTTGCGGTCGTTCTCGGTGTCACCAGCGTCGTTGGACGGCATCTCTGCCGGCGCCTGTCTGCGGCCGGCTTCACCGGCGAGTGCGTCAGCCGGCAGCCGGAACCCATTGGCGGCCCGCCGTCGGGATTCATCTGGCGCCGGCTCGATGTCCGGGCGCCGGGCGACTGGGCAGCGCCTGCTGGCTCGGTCGTCTTTTCCCTCTTGCCGCTCTGGATGTTGCCGGACTGTCTGCCGCGGCTCGCGACCGCGCGCCAGATCGTGGCCGTCGGCACCACGAGCGTGTTCGCGAAGGCGGCGAGCGCGGACCCGCGCGAGGCCGAGCTGGCGGGGCGGATCGCGGCGGCCGAACGGCGGCTGGGCGAGGTCCTCCGCGATTCCGATCGTGCTTGGACGGTCCTGCGGCCGACGTTGATCTACGATCCGGGGCTGGACCGGAACGTCAGCGCGATCGCCCGCTTCATCGCCCGATTCGGCTTCTTTCCGGTCGTCCCGCCAGCGACCGGATTGCGGCAGCCGATCCACGCCGACGACGTGGCGCAGGCGGCGCTCGCCGCGGTCGATAACCGGGAGGCGCGAAACCGGGCTTTCGACCTCCCGGGCGGGGAGATGCTGCCCTACCGCGAGATGGTGCGCCGGATCTTCGACGGCCTCGGGCGGCGGCCGGTGATCCTGCCGCTGCCGGTCGGTCTGCTGCGCGTCGGCCTCGCTGCCGCGCGGCCGGTCTACGGCCGGCGTTACAGCCCGGCGCTGTTCGACCGCATGAACCGGGATCTCGCCTTCGACGGCACCGCGGCCCGCCTGGCGCTCGGGATCGAGCCGCGGCCGTTCCGGCCGGTCTTTCCGGGCCGGCGGCCTCGACGCGGGTCTCCGCCTATGGTTTGAGGACGCGGCCCGCGAGCATTCTCGTCGCGAGGAGGGCGAAGCGGACGAGGACGCCGGCGTTGATGACCGCCAGATACAGCCGGTTGTGGGACGCGAAGTTTTTCCGGAAGTGGCGCATGAAGCCGCGGGTCTTGTGCCATTCGACGGCGAGCCGGCCGGCTGCGCTCGTTCCCTTGTGGTGCAGGATCGGCACCGTCGGCACGAAGGCGATCGTGCCGCCCGCGGCGCGGAAGCGGTGGCAGAAGTCGATGTCCTCGACATGGAGGAAATAGCCTTCGTCCATGCCGCCGATCCGCCAGTAATCTTCGGCCGGCAGCAGCATGCAGGCGCCGCTGATGACCGGCACGGACACCGTGTCGGAGGGCAGGGGAGCTTCGTTCAGGTTTACCCGCGTGAAGCGGCCCGGCATCAGGCGGTCGAGCCGGCAGACCTCGGCAAGCGCCGACCGGGGCGTCAGCATCGCCCGCCGCGCGCCCCGCTGCTCCGTGCCGTCGGGATTGACGAGCCGGCCGCCGACCAGCCACGGCCGGGGCTGGCGCCGGCCTTCCGTCAGCAGGCGGCTCAGGCCGTCCGGCGGGAGGCGGCAGTCCGGATTGAGGAAGAAGAGGTAATCGGCGGTCGCCCGCCGGGCGCCGCGGTTGCAGCCGGCGGCAAAGCCGACATTGCCATGGCCGGAGACGAGGACCAGCCGCGGGTCCGCGTCGGCCCGGCGCCGGATCTCGGCGAGGTCCGGTTCCGGGTTGCCGTTGTCGACGACGATCAGCTCGCGCAGCTCCGATTGCCCGAGCACGCTTTCGATCGCCTCGAACAGCACCGGGCCGGTGTGATAGCTGACCATGACGACGGAGACGGCGCCGGCCATCGGCTCAGGGCTCCGTACGAACCGCCCGCCCTGCCTGGCCGTTTCGGCGGAGCGCCCGGTCGCGCCGCAAGGGGGCGAGCGGCGACCAGTTGAGCGCGCGGGCGATCTGCCCAAGCGGGACCCGACGCCGGCGCTGGATCTCTCGGCGATCCGCCCAGACCGGGCCGAGGCCGCGGATGGCGTCCGCGAATCCGCGCCAGGTCGGGCCCAGCGTTCCCGACCCGGCCGCCCGCAGGAGGAGGAGCAGGCTCACGGCCAGATGGACCGGCAAAAGCGGCCAGAACAGCGGCCCGGGCATGTTCTTGACGAAGGTCCAGAGCCGGTTGCGGGTACCGTGATAGACGCTGAACGCGCTGTGGCGGCCGGTCGCGGCGGAGCCGACGTGGCGGACGACCGCGTCGCCGACCTGGATGCAGCGGCCGCCGGCGAGGCGCAGGCGAAAGGCAAGGTCGTTGTCCTCGCAATAGCAGAAGTACCGTTCGTCGAAGCCGCCCTCGGCAAGGAAGGCGTCCCGCCGGTAGAGGGCCGCCGCGGCGCAGGGTCCGAAGACCTCGCTCTCCCGCGGCGCCAGCGCCACCGGCCGGCCTTCGTCGCCGCGCCAGACGAGGCCGGCGGCGTGATACACGTCGCCGGCGCCGTCCAGCCTGTCCGGTCGCCGGGAGTCGATCTGCGTCGATCCGAACATGACCACGTCGGGATGGCGGGCGGTCGCCTGCATCAGGCGTTCGAGCCAGTCGGGCTCCGGGAAGGCGTCGGGGTTCAAGGTCGCCAGCCACGGCGCCTCGGTCTCGCGCGCGGCCCAGTTGTTCGCTCGGGCGAAGCCGAGATTCTCGCCGGCCCGGAGAATCCGGAACCGGTCCGGCAATGGCCCAAGGGACTCGAGCGTGCCGTCGGAGGATTCGTTGTCGACGATGATCGCTTCGAAATCGGTAAAGGTCTGGCGTGACAGGGCGGCGATGCAGCGCGGCAGATGCGCACGGCTGTTGTAGCTGACGATGACGACGCAAACCGCGGGAGAACTCATGCCGGCCCGAGATGCTGAAACGCGGCGCCCGCCATCGCAAGGCCGCCGTTGATCCAGCATACTTGCCGCTTGACCGGGAGGACAGCAAGGATGTTAGAAAGCTGCGGTCTACGGACTCGGGGCAGGAAGGGGCTCGCCGAAGGCGGAGGTCATGGTCGGCGCGGAGCGCCGTCGGCCTCGACGAGAGGAGGGGCGGGATGACCACCATGACGGTGCGCGCGACCGAGATCCCGGACGTTCTGATCATCACGCCGGCCCGGCACGGCGATGCCCGCGGCTTCCTCTCGGAGACCTACAACAAGCAGCGCTTTGCCGCCCATGGGATCGGGATCGATTTCGTTCAGGACAATCACTCCTTCTCGGCCGCGCAAGGGACGGTTCGCGGGCTGCACTTCCAGACCCCGCCTTTCGCGCAGGCGAAGCTGGTGCGGGTTCTCCGCGGCGCGATCTACGACGTCGCGGTCGACCTTCGGGCGTCCTCGCCGACCTTCGGCCGCTCGGTCGGGGTCGTGCTCAGCGCCGAGGACTGGAACCAGTTGCTGATCCCGGTCGGCTTCGCCCACGGCTTCTGTACCCTGACGCCGGATACGGATATCCTCTACAAGGTCAGCCAGCACTATTCCCCGGAGCACGACAAGGGCGTCCTGTGGAACGACCCGGACCTCGGGATCGACTGGCCGGTGGAGGAGGACGCGGCCATCCTGTCGGAGAAGGATCGCCGCCTGCCGCGGTTGAGGGAACTGCCGTCCTATTTCGATTGAGATTGCGGACGTGATCTGCCGGCGCGCATAACGGAAAAGGGGATTGCAGAACCCGTGAAGGTCATCGTCACAGGGGGCGCGGGGTTCATCGGCTCCGCGGTGGTCCGGTACCTGATCGAAGAGACGGACTGGGAGGTCGTCAACCTCGACAAGCTGACCTATGCGGCCGACCTGACGTTCCTTGAACCGGTCAGCGGCGATCCGCGCTACCAGTTCGAACGCGTGGACATCTGCGACCGCGCCGCCCTGGAAGAGCTGTTCGCGCGGCACCGGCCGGACGCGGTGATGCATCTCGCCGCGGAATCCCATGTCGACCGGTCGATCGACGGGCCCGCCGATTTCATCCAGTCGAACATCGTCGGCACCTACACGCTTCTGGAGGCCGCACGTCGCTATTGGGACGGGCTCGCGGGCGCGCGCAAGCGGGCCTTTCGCTTCCACCATGTCTCGACGGACGAAGTCTACGGGTCCCTCGGCCCGGTCGGGCGGTTCGTCGAAGAGACGCCCTACCGGCCGAACTCTCCCTATTCCGCGAGCAAGGCCGCGGCCGATCACCTGGTCCGTGCCTGGCACAAGACCTACGGTCTTCCGGTCGTCACCAGCAACTGCACGAACAACTACGGCCCCCGGCAATTTCCCGAGAAGCTGATTCCGCTGACGATCCTGAACGCCGTCGCGGGCGAGCGCCTGCCCGTCTACGGAAAGGGCGAGAACGTCCGAGACTGGCTCCATGTGGAGGATCACGCGCGGGCGCTGGTCTTGATCCTGCGGCACGGCCGGATCGGCGAAAAGTACAATGTGAGCGCCGACTGCGAGCGGACGAACATCGCCGTCGTCCGCCGCATCTGCGCGATCCTCGACGAGCTGCTGCCCGATTCGCCGCACCGCCCGCACGAGCGGCTCATCGCGTTCGTCGCCGACCGGCCGGGCCATGACGAGCGATATGCCATGGATTCCACCAAGCTTCGGCGCGAGCTCGGCTGGGCGCCGCGATTCGATTTCGAGGACGGCCTCCGGCAGACGATCCGCTGGTATCTGGACAACAAGGGTTGGGCCGACCGCATCCGCGCGGAACGCTACGGCGGCGAGCGGCTCGGGCTCGGCGGCGGGCACGCGGCGGGTACGGCGGTGCCCGCGGCGCAATGACCGGTCGCCGGCAACGGAAGATCCTGGTTCTGGGCCGGGACGGCCAGATCGGCCGGGAGCTGATGCGTGCCGCCGCGCCGCCCGGCCTGGCGGTCGAGGGGCTGTCCAGGGAAGACCTCGACATCACCCACGCCGATGCGGTGGCGCGCGTTCTCGGCGGGGCGGGCTGTGCCCTCGTCGTCAATGCGGCCGCCTACACCCAGGTCGACCGGGCGGAAAGCGAGCCGGAGGCCGCGTTCGCGGTCAACGGCGACGGCGCCGCCAACCTGGCGGCAACCTGCCGAACGCTCGGCGTGCCGCTGCTGCACATCTCCACCGACTACGTGTTCGACGGCGAGAAGGCGGAGCCCTACCGCGAGTCGGATCCGGTGCGGCCGCTCGGCGTCTATGGCGCGAGCAAGGAGGCCGGGGAGCGCGCCGTGCGGGACCGTCTCGATCGCCACGTCATCCTGCGCACGGCCTGGGTGTTCAGCCCCTTCCGCCACAACTTCGTCAAGACGATGCTGCGCCTGGGGCGCGAGCGCGAGGAGGTCCGGGTCGTCGACGACCAGACGGGCTGTCCCACCGCCGCCGCGGACGTCGCACGGGCGATCCTCGCCGTCGCCGGCCGCCTTCTGGAGGACGGGTTCGACGGGTGGGGCACGTACCACTACTGCGGTGCCGGCCAGACCACCTGGCACGGTTTCGCCCGCGCCGTTTTCGAGGCGGCGGCGGCGCGCGGGCGCCCGGCGCCGCGGCTGACGGCGATCGCGACGGCGGACTTTCCGACGCCGGCGCGGCGACCGAAAAGCTCGGTGCTCGACTGCGGCCGGTTCGCGGCCGTCTTCGGCGTCGCCCCGCAACCCTGGCGCGACGGCGTCGAGGCCTGCGTCGCCGAGCTGCTGGAAGGTGAGAGGGAGGACGCCGCCCGATGAAGGGGATCATCCTGGCCGGCGGGACGGGGACGCGGCTGCACCCCGTCACCCACGCGGTGAGCAAGCAGCTCCTGCCGGTCTACGACAAGCCGATGATCTATTACCCGTTGTCGACGCTGATGCTCGCCGGGATCCGTGAGATCCTCGTCATCACCACACCGGACGACGCGCCGTGGTACCGGAAGCTTCTGGGCGACGGCTCGCAATGGGGGCTTGACCTCGCCTATGCCGAACAGCCGAGCCCCGACGGGCTGGCCCAGGCCTTCATCATCGGCCGCGACTTCATCGGCCGGGATCGCTGCGCCCTCGTGCTCGGCGACAACCTGTTCCACGGGCACGGGCTCGTGGAGATGCTGGTCCGGGCGGCCGGCCGCGAGCACGGCGCGACCGTGTTCGGCTACTGGGTCGAGGACCCGGAGCGCTACGGGGTGCTGGGCTTCGATGCCGAGGGCCGGGTCACCAGCATCGAGGAGAAGCCCGAGAAGCCGAAGTCCAACTGGGCCGTGACCGGCCTTTACTTCTACGACAACCAGGTGGTCGACATCGCGGCGCAGGTGAAGCCGTCCTGGCGCGGCGAGCTGGAGATCACCGACGTGAACCGCGCCTATCTCGCGATGTCCGCACTGCGGGTCGAGAAGATGGGGCGCGGCTTCGCCTGGCTCGACACCGGCACGCACGAGTCGCTGCTCGAAGCGGCCGAATTCGTCCGCGCGATGGAGCGGCGCCAGGGCCTGAAGATCGCCTGCGTCGAAGAGATCGCATATCGCATGGGCTTCATCGATGACGAACAGCTGGCCCGCCTCGCGGAACCGCTCAAGGAGACCGGTTACGGCCGGTATCTGCTGAAGGTCATCCGGGAAGGCTGGGGCGGATAACAGACCGCCGGAGCTCGGTCGACGGTCCGTGCGGCCGACTATTTGCGCCGGAAGCCGCAAAGTGAACGCGTCCTCGACCGGCTTACTCCCAGATCAAAGCCGCCGCTTCGCGGAGATGGGCTACGTCCACTGTCCAGGCGATTGGCCGCGGGCATCCGCCGGAATGTCGGTGTCGATTGGGGGATGAGCGGCGCGGCCACACAAAGACCTGCGCCGGGAGGGGCCGAAGCCGGAAAACGAGAGAGCCCGTGGGGGGCTCCCTCGGAACGCTATAACGATCACTCTGGCGGGCTGATCCGGCCGGTCTCGAGATCGACCTGCACGGTCACTTGCTTGCCGTCCTGCGTGGCTTCCGCCTCGTAGTAGGTGCCGCAGCTGACGATGCTGCTGACGTCGGTGTAATTCTGCTGCTCCAGCATCGTCTTGATGCGCTCTTCGTCCGCGCTGCTGACGGCTCCGGAGTCGGCCGCTGCCCGACCTTGTCCGGTCTCCGCGGTCGCGTCGGCTTCAGCCTGGTCGGGGGATCCGCTCTGTGCGGTGGCTTTCCCGCTCTGGTCTACGGTTATTCCGCCCTGGCCCGTCGTGATCTGCGAATCGGGCTGCGAAGGCTGCGTAATGCTCTGGCCAACGGTCTGGCCGCTCTGCCCGGTGGCGGCCTCGGCCTGGGCCTCCCCCGACGATGTCTGCGCCGCGGCGGTGCTGTCTTGCCCGCTCGCGCATTCGGCGTAGGCGGCCGGTGCCGCGCCGATCATGAGGGCTGCGGCGAATGCGGACAGCGTCCGGCGCCGGCCCGATGCGGTGGCGATCATGGAAGGTTCCTCCTTTGTTGTTCCGATCTCGTGTCGTTCTGATCTCGGGGTGCCGACTTGCGCGCGCCGGGATTGCCCGCACGAAATGCCGAAGTTTGCGATAAACACGCGGCTGGCGTCGGAGGTTCCGGGAGGTCGGGGGCCGGGGAGGGATGCCCGGATCTTCAGTCGCGAGGGATGCCGAGACCAGAGGCGCCAAGGTCATACGCGATCGCCTCCGGCAACCGCGGAGCAGCGGACCATCGACCGGCTCGGGTTTGGAGTCAGTTCAGCGATTTGAGAAGTGGAGGCCCGGACCGGAATCGAACCGATGTACGGGGATTTGCAGTCCCCTGCATAACCACTCTGCCACCGGGCCAGAGACGGCCGCCCGCGATCGTTGCAATCCGGCGGCGAGCGGGGAGATATAAGCCCAGTGTCGGCCGGAATCAAGCGTATGAGCCGGCCGCGGGCGCGACGAGCGGCGTTGTCATCGCCCGGGGATGCCAGTATAAAGCCGCGCAGGGGAAAGCGGAAATCAAGAGACGTGGCGCCCCTGCGGGCGGCCCGCAAGGCGACGGTGATACCATGGATTACGCCGCTGCGCGGCAGAACATGATCGAAGGGCAGATCCGCCCGAACCGGGTGACGGACGAGGCGGTCATCGAGGCGATGGCCTCGATACCGCGCGAGCTGTTCGTGCCCGAACCGGTGCGCAGCATCGCCTATTGCGACGAGGACATTCCTATCGGGAACGGCCGTTTCATGATGGAGCCGATGGTGCTGGCCCAGCTCCTGCAGGCGGCCGCGATCCAGCCGACCGATGTGGTTCTCGATATCGGCTGCGGCACGGGCTATTCGGCGGCTGTGGCGGCCCGCCTCGCCAACACCGTGGTTGCCGTGGAGAGCGACCCGGCGCTCGCGGCGCGGGCGACGGAACTCTTCGCGGAGCTGTCGATCGACAACGTCGCCGTGTTCGAGGGGCCGCTGGTCGAGGGCTGCCCGAAGCAGGCGCCCTACCAGGTGATCCTTCTCGACGGGGCCGTGGAGTTCGTCCCGCCGGCGATCCTGGAGCAGCTGGCCGAAGGCGGCCGCTTGGTTACTGTGGTGCAGGAGGACGGCGTCGGCCGGGCCACGCTCATGCAGCGGACGCGGGGCGTGACCTCCGGCCGGGTGCTTTTCGACGCGTCGATCGCCCGCCTTCCCGGTTTTGCCCGCGCCCCAGGATTCGTCTTTTAGGCGCGGGCGGATGCCGGCCCGCCCTCCGCTGTCGCCCATCGGCAGCCCGGTCGCGTTTCACCGCGGACACCGATGGCGGGCGACCGGGCGCGAAGGCGCTGCGGTCTGATGAGACGGCGCCATTGAAACGTCTGGCGAAAGCGTCAACGATGGGATTGCCGATGCAGCGCAGATTACCGAGCGGGGGAACCATGCGTCGATTGCCCGGCTGGGCGGGCCGGATCTTCACCTCTGTCGCGATCTACCTGACGGTGGCCGCGCCGGCCGGGGCGGAGACCCTGGAGGAGGCGCTGGCGACGGCGTATTTGAACAACCCGACGCTGCTGGCGTCGCGGGCCGAGCTGCGGGCGACCGACGAGCTGGTCGCGCAGGCGCTGTCGGGCTGGCGGCCCACGGTATCGGTGACCGGTGAGATCGGACGCGAGTGGGAGGATGTTTCGGGAAACGGCGGCGGCGGGGACGAATGGCGCACCCCGCGAGCGGCCAACCTCAACATCACCCAGCCGCTCTACCGCGGTGGCCGGACGCTGGCCGCCACCGACCAGGCCGAGGCCTTGGTGCGCGCTCAGCGCGCCACACTCGCCTCCGTCGAGCAGGACGTCCTGTTCGCCACGGTGACGGCCTATATGGACGTGGTTCGCGATCAGGCCGTGCTGCAGCTCACGATCAATAACGAGCGGGTCCTGGAGCGTCAGCTCGAGGCGGCGCGCGATCGATTCGCGGTCGGCGAGATCACCCGGACCGACGTGTCGCAGTCGGAGTCGCGCCTCGCCCTGGCGACGGCCCAACGGATCGCGGCCGAGGGTACGCTCGCGGCGTCGCGGGCCGCATATCAGGAGATCGTCGGCGATTATCCGGGCACGCTGGAGGCTCCGACGCTGCAGCTCGCGCTCCCGGAAAGCCTCGAAGCCGCGGTCGCCGCCGCGACCGAGAACCCGGTCGTGCTGGCGTCGATCTTCTCGGAACGGGCGGCGGTCGAGGGCGCGGACGTCGTGTTCGGCGAGCTGCTGCCGCGCCTTGATCTGAGCGGCGACATCACCGCCCAGAAGGACGCGGCCGCCCGTGGCATATCCTCGGAGGGTGTGTCGGTGATGGCCCAGCTCGTGATCCCGCTCTACCAGTCGGGCGAGGTTTCCTCGCGACTGCGCGAAGCGAAGCAGCGGGTGTCGCAGCGCCGGCAGCAGGTGATCGAGGCGCGGCGTCGGGCGACCCAGCAGGCAACGGCGGCCTGGGAAGCGCTGCAGACCGCGCTCGCCCAGATCCAGTCGTTCGAGACCCAGGTGCAGGCGGCGGAGATCGCATTGGAGGGTGTGCGCCAGGAGGCCCAGGTCGGGGCGCGCACGGTGCTCGACGTACTCGATGCCGAGCAGGAGCTGCTCGATGCCCAGGTCAGCCTGGTCACGGCCCGACGCGACCGGGTTGTCGCCGCCTTCCAGCTTCTTGCGGCGGTGGGCCGCCTGACGGCCCGTGACCTCGCGCTGCCCGTGACCTATTACGATGTCGAAGAGCATTACCGAGAGGTCCGTGGGAAGTGGTACGGCCTTGGCCAGCCCATCGAATGAGGATCCCGGAGTTCATCGGCGGATGGTGGCCGGTCCGGATCGTCACGCAAGAGCGGCCGTGCCGTCGGGGGCTGAGAAAGGGCGGCCGAGCCCCCACGGTGGAGGTGCGTTCGGCCGGACAGGGGGCGGGAGAATGAACGAAACGCGGAACCAGCAAGAGCCGTCGATGGAGGAGATTCTGGCGTCGATCCGGCGCATCATCTCCGAAGACGGACAGGAACTCCAGTCGGACACCGGGCGAGAGGCGAGTCGGCAGACCGAAACGCAGGCCCCGTCGGCGGCTGACGGCAAGGTTGAGGCGTCTCAGCGGCAAAGCAGCGCCGGGAACGGCGATGTCCTCGTTCTTACCGAGATGCTGGCCGAGGACGGAACGGTGATCAGCCTCGCGACCCCGTCGCCGGCCCTTTCCGCGGGCGATGCCGACCTGTCGAAGACACCCGAGGCCGCCGGTCTGCCTGAACCGCCCGAAGATTCGGACCCGACGACCGACCTGGAACCCGCCAAGCCGATGGTTGCTGACCCGCTGGACAAATTGGATCGGATCGAGCCGAGCATCGGGCGGACGGGCGCGGAGGCGCCCCGGCAACGGAACGAAAGGGCGCCGAGTGAAAGGGAGCCCGCAGGCGGTGAGAACCAGAAGATGGAGGGCGAAGCAGTGTCGAACGAGGCGCGCAAGACGTTGAATCTTGTTTCCGAGAGCACAGAGATGGCCTCGACCGCCGCCTTCGCGGAACTGGCGCGGACGGTGGCGCAAAGCAAGGACGTGCCGGTCGGCGGCGGGCGCATGGTCGAGGATCTGGTGCGGGAGGCGCTGCAGCCAATGCTTCGCGAATGGCTCGACGCAAACCTTCCGGCCCTTGTCGAACGGCTGGTTCGGAGCGAAATACAGAGAATAGTCCGAAGGGCGGAAGAGGACGCCTGACCGGCATCGGCCGGCACCGCCTCCGGACGACCCGGGCCCCTGCGGCCCGATATCCCGGTTCGATCAGCAAGAAGGTTCAGCAATGCTGGACAAGACCTTCCGGCCCGCCGAGGTCGAGGCCAGACAATACCGCCTTTGGGAGGAGTCGGGTGCCTTCGCGGCACGGCCCGATTCCTCTGCAACGCCCTATACCATCATGATGCCGCCACCGAACGTGACCGGCAGCCTGCATATGGGGCATGCACTCAACCATACCCTGCAGGACATCCTGATCCGCTACCACCGCATGCGCGGCTTCGACACGTTGTGGCAGCCCGGCACCGATCATGCGGGCATCGCGACCCAGATGGTGGTGGAGCGGCAGCTCGCGCAGGAGGGGATCGTGCTGGATCGCCCCGGCGCCGGGGCCGGCGGAAACGTTCGGACGATCGGCCGCGAGGACTTCGTCAAGAAGGTCTGGGAGTGGAAGGCGCGGTCGGGCGACATGATCACGCGCCAGCTCCGCCGGCTCGGCACCACTCCGGACTGGTCGCGGGAACGCTTCACCATGGACGAGGGCCTGAGCGCGGCGGTCCTGAAGGTGTTCGTCGATCTTTATAAGCAGGGCCTCATCTACCGCGACAAGCGGCTGGTCAACTGGGACCCGAAACTCCACACCGCCATCTCGGACCTGGAGGTTGACCAGCGCGAGGTCAAGGGGCACCTCTGGCATCTCCGATACCCGATCGAGGGGCGCGACGGCGCCTTCATCGTCGTCGCGACGACCCGGCCGGAGACGATGCTGGGCGACACGGCCGTGGCCGTGCATCCGGACGACGAGCGCTACAAGGACCTGGTGGGCGGACACGTCATCCTCCCGCTGGTCGGCCGGCGCATCCCCATCATCGCCGACACCCACGCCGACCCGGAAACCGGCAGCGGCGCGGTCAAGATCACGCCGGCGCATGACTTCAACGACTTCGAGGTCGGCCGCCGGCACGGGCTCGAGCGAATCAACGTGCTCGATGAGAACGCCTGCATCAACGACAACGCGCCGGAGGCTTATCGCGGCCTTGACCGTTATGTCGCGCGCGAGCGGATCATCGCGGACCTGGAAGCCCAGGGCCTGCTCGAGCGGGTCGAGGACCATACCCTGATGCTGCCCTATGGCGACCGGTCCGGCGTGGTGATCGAGCCCTGGCTCACCGATCAGTGGTTCCTTGACGCGGCGGCGCTCGCCAAGCCTGCGGTTGCCGCGGTGGAGGACGGGCGCACCCGGTTCGTCCCGCAGCAATGGGAGAACACCTATTTCGAGTGGATGCGCAACATCCAACCCTGGTGCATTTCGCGCCAGCTCTGGTGGGGCCATCAGATCCCGGCCTGGTACGGGCCCGACGGCGAGGTCTTCGTCGAGGCGACGGAGGAGGCAGCCCGGGCCGCGGCGGCGAAGCACTACGGCAAGGAGGTGCCGCTGCGCCGCGACGACGACGTGCTCGACACCTGGTTCTCCTCGGCGCTGTGGCCGTTCTCGACGCTCGGCTGGCCGGAGCAGACGCCGGAACTGAAGCGCTACTACCCGACGGACGTTCTCGTCACCGGGTTCGACATCATCTTCTTCTGGGTCGCCCGGATGATGATGATGGGGCTGCACTTCATGGGCGAGGTCCCGTTCCGAACGGTCTACATCCACGCCCTGGTGCGGGACGAGTTCGGCCAGAAGATGTCGAAGTCGAAGGGGAACATCATCGATCCCCTCGATCTGATCGACAGATACGGCGCCGACGCCCTCCGCTTCACGCTGGCCGCGCTGGCGGCGCAGGGGCGCGACATCAAGCTCTCGGAATCGCGCGTCGAGGGGTATCGCAACTTCGCGACGAAGCTCTGGAACGCGGCGCGGTTCTGCCAGATGAATGACTGCCGGCCCGATCCCGTCTTCGATCCGAAGTCCTGTGCGCAGCCGGTGAACCGCTGGATCGTCGGCCGCGTCGTCGAGACGACGGGCCGGGTCGAGGAGGCGCTGGCTGCCTATCGCTTCAACGACGCCGCGAACGCCCTCTACCACTTCATCTGGCATGAGTTCTGCGACTGGCATCTCGAATTCGCGAAGCCGACCCTCGCCGGCGAGGACGAGGCGGCGAAGCGGGAGACGCGCGCTGCCACCGCCTGGGTCCTGGGCCGGCTTCTGCGGCTTCTCCATCCCTTCATGCCCTTCCTGACGGAGGAGCTCTGGCAGCAGGTCGGCCGGAGTTCGGAGAAGGAGGGGCTGCTGATCACCGCCGACTGGCCGACCTATCCGGCCGGGCTGGTGGACGAGGCGGTGGCGGCGGAGCTCGGCTGGGTCATCCGGCTGATCACCGAAATCCGCGCCGTGCGGTCGGAGATGAACGTACCGCCGGCCGCGCGGATCCCCATGCTGCTGCGGGAAGCCGGCCCGGTGGCACGCGCGCGGGTCGACTCGCACCGCGAGTCGATCATGCGGCTGGCCCGGCTCGAATCCATCGGGTTCGCGGAAGACGAATCGGGCCGCGAGCCTTTGAAGGGCGCCGTGCAGATCGTGCTGGACGAGGCCACGGTCGTCCTGCCGCTGGCCGGGTTCGTTGACGTCGCCCAGGAGAAGGCGCGCCTCACCAAGGAGATCGCCAAGGTGGCGGCGGATGCCGCCAAGATCGAAAAGAAGCTCGCCAACGAGCAGTTCCTGGCCAAGGCCCCGGCGGAGGTCGTGGAGGACCAGCGCGAGCGGCTCGCCGAGGCCGTTCAGACGCAGAAGCGCCTGAAAGGAGCATTGGACCGGTTGGCGTCCATGTAGGCGCCCGTATGAAGCCGCGACCGCGGCGGGGAGGGAGCGATGACTCGTCCAAGCACCGCCGCTGCCGCTCTTCTCATCGGGCTGGCTCTGGCCGCGCCCGCGGCGGCGGAGCCCGTGACCGTCGAGGGCCTGACCTTCAGCGACGAGCTTGGCGGCTTCACGCTCGTTTCGGTGACCGGCCGCGGTCGGTTGGACGATCCCTTCGTCGTGGTGGAAGAGGTGACGCGCCGTGGCGAGGTCGTCCTTGTCATCCGCGGACTCGACGGGCGGTTCGGCAACCGAGTCGGATCGCAGCATCTGGTCGGCTTCGCGATGACGAAGGTGACCATCAACCGCACCGACGAGGCCTGGGAGGAGTACGAGCTGGAGCTGCGGGAGTTTCTCGAGATGCACAGCCCGTATGGCGATGGCCTGTCCTTCGGCCAGGCCGCGTCGGCCGGTCGGCCGTTCCGGTCCAGCGTCTTTTCCCGCAATCGGGAGGTTGACGAGCCCTACGACTCCGTTTCGTTCTGGGACGGGATCGTGGAGACCGGAAAGGCGGCGAGCTTCCAGGTCATCGTCACCGATACGTCGCCGGTACCGGAGTTCTATATGGTCCAGCAGCCGCTCCGGGCCGTTGCCGGCGGCGGAGCATGGTCCCCGGTGGCTGCGTGGGACGGTCCGCCATGGGGCGTGAACCCGTAAACCGCACGATCGACAGGGCGCGAGCCAAGATACCGAAGGGGGGATTGCGGTCATGGCAGAGATATCCCGAAGGCGGAGGACCGATTCGGCGTCAAGGGTGATCGCCGCGTCGCCGCAAACCATCTATCGGGCTTTCCTGGACCCGGACGCGCTGGTCAGGTGGCTTCCGCCCAAGGGCATGACGGGCCGAATTTATGAGTTTGAGCCGCGCGAGGGCGGATCCTACAGGATGGCGCTGACTTACGATGGTGGCGGCCCGTCCATTCGCGGGAAGACCTCGGAAGACACGGATCTGGTCGAGGGCCGCTTCTTGCAGCTGATTCCGGACGCGCGGATTGTCCAGGTTGTCGAATTTCGGTCCGACGATCCGGCCTTTGCGGGCGAGATGAGAATGACGTGGAGCCTTTCACCGGCGCCCGGCGGGACCAGGGTGACCATTACCTGTGAAAACGTTCCAGAGGGGATCCGACAGGAAGACCACGACGCCGGTTTGCGATCGACGCTCGAGAATCTCGCGACCTTCGTCGAATGATCCTGCTCGGCCGTGGCGCAATGTCCGAAGCGGATCGCGATTCGGCCTGCATGGCTGCTCAGGAGCCTGGAACCTAGAGAATCCGCTCCGGCGCCGCGATCGGCCGATCGACGTCTTCCGGCGTGTTGTAATGCGCCGTGCCGGCGTGCAGGACGCCCTGCTCCGAGGGCAGGACGCGGGTTTCGTAAATAGCTGGAGGCGGCGCGCGGCCGCCGGTATCCTTGGTCACCGACGGGGGTAGGGCGAGCAGCGAGGTCCGCGACGATGACCGCCAAAGCCAAGTTCGACAAGAGCAAGCTGCCCAGCCGCCACGTCTCGGTCGGCCCCGGCCGTGCGCCCCATCGGTCCTACTACTACGCCATGGGGATGACGGAGGACGAGATCGCGCAACCCTTCGTCGGCGTCGCCACCACCTGGAACGAGGCGGCCCCCTGCAACATCGCCCTCGCGCGCCAGGCCCAGGCGGTGAAGAGGGGCGTCAAGGCGGCGGGCGGGACGCCGCGGGAATTCACTACGATCACCGTTACGGACGGGATCGCCATGGGCCATGCCGGCATGAAGTCGTCGCTGGTCAGCCGCGAGATCATCGCCGATTCCGTCGAGCTCACCATGCGGGGCCATTGCTATGACGCGCTGGTCGGGCTGGCCGGATGCGACAAGTCGCTGCCGGGGCTGATGATGGCGATGGTCCGTCTCAACGTGCCTTCGGTCTTCATGTACGGCGGCTCGATCCTGCCCGGCCGGTTTCATGGCCGCGACGTGACCGTGCAGGACGTGTTCGAGGCGGTCGGGCGCCATTCCGCCGGAACCATGTCGGACGAGGAGCTGCACGAGCTGGAATGCGTGGCCTGTCCGTCGGCCGGTTCCTGCGGCGGCCAGTTCACGGCGAACACCATGGCCTGCGTCTCGGAGGCGATCGGCCTCGCGCTGCCGGGCTCGGCCGGCGCGCCGGCGCCGTATGAGACGCGCGACGAGTATGCCGTGGCCTCGGGCGAGGCGGTGATGCGGCTGATCGAGCGCAACCTGCGACCGCGGGACATCGTCACCCGGAAGGCGTTGGAGAACGCCGCCATGGTCGTCGCCGCATCGGGCGGCTCGACCAATGCCGGCCTTCACCTGCCCGCGATCGCGCACGAGGCCGGCATCGAATTCGACCTGCACGACGTCTGCGCGATCTTCAAGCGGACGCCCTATATCGCCGACCTCAAGCCGGGCGGCCGCTTCGTCGCCAAGGACCTGTTCGAGATCGGCGGGGTACCGGTCCTGATGAAGGCCCTGCTCGATGGCGGTTATCTGCACGGCGACTGCATCACCGTCACCGGCAAGACCATCGCCGAGAACCTCGCGGAGGTGACCTTCCCGACAGATCAGGAGGTGGTCCGGCCGACCACGGATCCGCTGTCGCCGACCGGCGGCGTCGTGGGTCTCCGCGGCAACCTGGCGCCGCAGGGTGCGATCGTCAAGGTGGCCGGCATGAAGCGGCTTGCCTTCACGGGGCCGGCACGCTGCTTCGACTGCGAGGAGGACGCCTTTGCGGCGGTCGAGCGCCGCGACTATAAAGAGGGCGAGGTCCTGGTCATCCGCTACGAAGGGCCGCGTGGCGGGCCCGGCATGCGCGAGATGCTGGCGACCACAGCCGCGCTCTACGGGCAGGGCATGGGCGACAAGGTGGCGCTCATCACCGACGGCCGGTTCTCCGGTGCGACGCGCGGCTTCTGCATCGGCCATGTCGGGCCGGAGGCAGCGGTCGGCGGGCCGATCGGCCTCCTTCGGGACGGCGACATCATCCGCATCGACGCGGAAAAGGGGACGCTCGAGGTCGATCTGAGCGAGGAGGAACTGGCGGAACGGCGGAAGGCTTGGATCCCGCGGCGGCACGACTTCCAGTCCGGTGCGCTGTGGCGCTACGCCCAGACGGTCGGCGATGCCGAGAAGGGGGCCGTGTGTCACCCCGGCGGGAAGGCCGAAACGCACGTCTACGCCGACATCTAGGACCGTCCCGTGGCCCGGATTGCCGTCGGCGGCTTTCAGCACGAAACCAACACCTTCGCGCCGTCGAAGGCCCGTTACGAGGACTTCCAGCGGGCCGGCGGCTGGCCGGGCCTGACCGCCGGGCCGGCGCTCTTCGAGGCGGTGGCCGGGATCAATCTGCCGATCGCCGGATTCGTCGAGGAGGCACGGGCGGCCGGGCATGAGCCGGTGCCGCTGCTCTGGTGTGCGGCCACGCCGTCCGCTCATGTCGAGGCGGCGGCGTTCGAACGGATCTCAGAGGGGTTGCTGCGGCGCCTGGCGGAGGCGCTGCCGGTCGACGCGGTCTATCTCGACCTCCACGGCGCCATGGTGACCGAGCATCTGGAGGACGGCGAGGGCGAGCTGTTGCGGCGAATCCGGACGCTGGTCGGCCCGCGGATTCCGATCGTCGCAAGCCTGGACTTCCATGCAAACATAACGGCCGAGATGGTGGCGCAGTCCTCGGCCCTGGTTGCCTACCGGACCTATCCGCATGTCGATATGGCGGAGACGGGGGCCCGTGCCGCGCGGCTTCTCGATCGGCGGCTGAGCCGCGGCCGCGGTTTCGCCAAGGCCCTGCGGAAGCTGCCTTTCCTGATTCCACTGCCCTGGCAATGCACTCTGATCGAGCCCGCCGCCTCGATCTATCGGCGCTTGGCGGCCCTCGAAGGAGGGGAGGTGACGAGCCTGTCCTTCGCGCCAGGCTTTCCGCCTGCCGACATCCTCGAATGCGGACCGGCGGTGATCGCCTATGCGGAAAGCCAGACGGAGGCCGACCGCGCCGTCGACGCCCTTGCCGAGGAGGTATCGGCCAGGGAAGCGGCGTTCGCGGGCAGGATCTACGCCGTAGAGGACGGCGTGCGGCATGCCTTGCGCTTGGTTGGCCAGGGCACGCGCCCGGTCGTCCTCGCCGACACCCAGGACAATCCCGGAGCCGGCGGAACCTCCGACACCGTCGGCGTTCTGAACGCGCTGGTGCAGGCCGGGGCGGAGCGGGCGGTCGTGGCCAATCTCTACGACCCGGAGGCCGCGGCGGCTGCGCATGCGGCGGGCGAGGGCGCCGTCCTCACCCTCGGGCTCGGCGGCAAGTCCGGCCTGCCGGACCAGCGGCCGTTCCAGGGCGCGTTCCGCGTGGAGCGCCTGGGCGACGGAAACTTTACAGCGACCGGACCCTTCTATCGCGGCGCGCGGATGCGGCTGGGGCCGATGGCGCTGCTGTCGATCGGCGGCGTCCGGATCATCGTGGCGAGCGCCAAGCAGCAGGCGGCGGACCGGGCGATGTTCCACCACCTCGGCCTAGACCCCGCCGACGAGAACATCCTCGCGCTCAAGAGTACCGTTCACTTCCGGGCCGATTTCGAGCCGATTGCCGGTACGGTGCTGGTCGTGGCCGCGCCCGGCCCCAATCCCGCCGATCACCGGATGCTTCCCTACCGCCGACTGCGCGACGGCGTACGGCGGATGCCAATGGCGCGGTGACCGTCCGCGAAGCGGTCTCCGAGGGTTCGCTAAAGGATTCTCAGCCGACGGATGAGCCGATGGTCGTTCGCGCGCATTTGATCTTCAGGTACTCGTCGCGGCCGAGATGCACGCCCAATGCGGTCGTGGCGAGGTAGGCTTGGCCCTGAAAGCCGCACATCAGCTCGTTCGCGACCTCGGGGCCCTGGATGACGTCGAGCGCGGTATTTGGCTGGCAATCGGCGTGCGGCAACGCGGCGGAGCAGACCAGGATCAACATCTTGAAGAGCATCATCGGTGTCCTTCGACCCGGTTGGCCGGATGTCTTCACCCGGCATCTTTAAGCGACGCGGAAGCCCCTCTATCCAGCTGCGCGATCGCCAGGGCGAGTCACGCGATGATCTTGAGTGTTGGCGGTGATTATCGTTCTGCGGCGCCTAAAAATCAAATAACAGAAAATGTTCCTATAACAATGTTCCTATAACACAGAGTCCTCTCTTGGAATCTTTTGAGACCTCCGGACAAGTCCTGCGCGGCGCGGGGCGACTTTTTGGGATCTCTTGAGTCCGTTCCGATCCCGGGCGCATTTGCGGATGGCGGCGATTTTCGGTGCCTTGGCGGGGAACCGAACGGGTGTTCCTGACCTCGATACGGGTGTCGCCACGATTCGAGCGCTCGATCAGAGGAGGGAAGCCATGGCAGGGGCGGAGACGCGGCCCAAGGTCGTGATCGTCGGTGCCGGCTTCGGCGGGCTCGCGGCGGCGAAGACATTGGCGCGGGCGCCGGCCCGGGTCGTCCTGATCGACCGGGCCAACCACCATCTGTTCCAGCCTCTGCTTTATCAAGTGGCCACGGCGGAGCTGGGGCCGAGCGAGATTGCCATGTCGATCCGCAGCATCCTGCGCGACCAGGACAATGCCGAAGTCATCCTCGGTACGGTTGGCGGTGTCGATCTTCGGATGCGGACCGTGAGCCTCGAGGGCATCGATCGCAAGATGCCGTACGACTACCTCGTGATCGCGACAGGTTCCCATCACTCCTACTTCGGTCACGACGAATGGGCCCGCTATGCGCCCGGACTGAAGACGGTCGAAGACGCGGTCGCGATCCGCGCGCGCATCCTGCTGGCCTTCGAGAAGGCCGAGATCGAGACCGATCCCGAGGAGCAGCGGCGCCTGTTGACCTTCGTGGTCGTCGGCGGCGGGCCGACGGGCGTCGAGATGGCCGGCGCCATCGCGGGACTCGCGCGGCGCAGCCTCGTGCGGGATTTTCGCAACATCGATCCCCGGTCGGCCCGTATCGTGCTGATCGAAGGGCTGGACCGCATCCTCGCGGCCTATCCGGAAGACCTTTCGGCCGCGGCAAAGCGATCGCTGGAGCGTCTGGGCGTCGAGGTCTGGCTCGGCAAGATGGTCGAGACCTGCGACGATTCGGGCGTGGTCGCGGGCGGACAGCGGATCGAGGCGCGGACCATCGTTTGGGGCGCCGGAAATGCGGCGTCGCCGGCCGCGCAGTGGCTGGGCGCTGAGCGTGATCGTGCCGGCCGCATTAAGGTCGGTCCGGACCTTTCGTTGCCAGGCCATCCCGAGGTCTTCGTGATCGGCGACACCGCCATCGTCGTCGATGCGACGGGTGAGGTGATGCCGGGCATTGCTCCCGTCGCCAAGCAGGAGGGCGGGTACGTCGCCAAAGTCATCACCGCCAGGCTGACCGGGCGAAAGCCGCCGAGGCCGTTCCGCTACCGCAACTTGGGCACCATGGCGACGATCGGGCGTGGCGCCGCCGTGGCCGACTTTGGCTGGCTCCGGATCAGCGGTTTCGTCGCCTGGCTGCTCTGGGGCCTCGTACACATCTACTTCCTGATCGGATTCCGCAATCGGGTGCGGGTATTGTTCAATTGGATGTGGACTCTGTTCACGCGGGACCACGGCGCCCGGCTGATCACCGGATTGCAAGGACCGACCCCGGGGCTGGAGACGGCGGTGCGGCCCGGTCGGACGGAGTCAGGCCCGGTTGACGCCAGGCCTCAGGGAATGCGCTCGCAACCCCGGTGACGAAGCGATGTCTGCGAAGATGCTACCCCGGCGCCTTGCCGCGCTTCGCTTCTTGCCCTGGAGTTCCCATTTGCCGAACGGTGCCGTTCGCCGACAGCCTTTCCTTCAAGTGCCAAGTTCCGTATCGTGGACGAGGGAGGCTGCGGGGAGCGGTTTCGTCCGTCGGTCCTCTCGACGCTGCATCGGTCGCGGGCAAAGGTCGAGCGACCGCGCGAGACGGAGAAGTCGAAATATCTGGTGAAAGCTATACCGACCCGCGCCTGGCGGCGGTCTACGATCCGCTGAACCCGCCGGCGGCCGATACGGCCTTCTATCTCGAACTTGCCGGCGAAACGCCCATGAGCGTTCTCGATATGGGGTGCGGCACGGGACGGCTTGCCTGCGAACTCGCGGCACGCGGGCATCGGGTGACCGGCGCCGATCCGGCGGCGGCGATGCTTGACATCGCGCGCAATCGGCCGGGCGGCGACAGGGTGACATGGATCGAAACGGACGCTGCCGGTCTGTCGGTCGAGACGCGTTTCGACCTGATCATCATGACCGGGCATGTCTTTCAGGTCTTTCTGGATGACCGGGAGGTCCGTTCGGCGCTGCGGAGTCTCCGCCGGCATCTGGCGCCGGGCGGTCGCCTCGCGTTCGAAACGCGCAACCCGGCGGTGCGGGAATGGACTGAGTGGACGCCGGAGGAAACCCGCGAGCGTGTCGAGGTCGAGGGCGTCGGAACCGTCGAAGTCCACTATGACGTCAGCTCGGTGACCGGCCAGCTCGTGACCTTCGAGACCCTTTTCCGCTTTCCTGATGGCGACGCCGCGGTTGCCGTCAACACGCTTCGCTTCATGAACCAGGGCGAACTCGCTGCGTTCCTCGCGGATGCCGGCTTTACGGACGTCACCTGGTATGGCGACTGGGACCGCTCGGCCGTAAGCCCCACGAGCCCCGAGATCGTCGTCGTCGCGGGATAGCCCAGCTGGTTTTCTCGATCGGCGCCGTGGTCAGGCGGCCCGGATCTGCCCGAGGAACCTGTCGACCTGGGTCCGCAGCCGTTCGGATTCCGTCGACAGATCGGTCGCGGTGCCCAGGACCTGGGCCGCGGCTTGGCCGGTGTCGCTGGCCGCCTTGGTGACGCCGGCGATGTTGGTCGACACCTCCTGCGTGCCCCTGGCGGCCTCCTGCACGTTGCGGGCGATCTCCTTGGTGGCGGCGCCTTGTTCTTCGACCGCGCCGGCGATCGTCGTGGCGATCTCGGAGATCTCGTTGATGACGCGGCCGATGCCCTCGATGGCGCTCACCGAGTCACTGGTGGCGGCCTGGATGGCGGCGATCTGGGCGGCGATCTCCTCGGTGGCCTTGGCGGTCTGGGTGGCCAGGCTCTTGACCTCGGAGGCGACGACGGCGAAGCCCTTGCCGGCCTCGCCGGCGCGCGCCGCCTCGATCGTCGCGTTGAGCGCCAGCAGGTTCGTCTGCTCGGCGATGTCGTTGATGAGGCTCACCACCTCGCCGACCTTCTTCGCTGCCTCGGTCAGGCCCTTCACCGTGCCGTTGGTGCGTTCCGCCGCCTCGACGGCCTGTCGGGCGATCCGCGTCGATTCGGCGACCTGGCGGCTGATCTCCGCGATTGAGGTCGTCAGCTCCTCGGCCGCCGAGGCCACCGTCTGCACGTTCGCCGACGCCTGTTCCGACGCCGCCGCTACCGCCGTCGATCGCCGCGACGTCTCCTCCGCCGTCGCGGACATGGATTCGGCGGTGGCGCGCATCTCGGTCGCGGCCGCGGCAAGGGATTGGACGGCGTCGCTGATGGTGCGATCGAAGTCCGCAATGTGTTCTTCAATGCGTTTCTGCCGAGCTTCCTTCCGGATCTGCTCTTCCCGCTGTTCGGCCGCCAAGCGATCCGCGGTGATCATGCTCTCCTTGAAAATCTGCACCGCGGCGGCCATGCGCCCGACCTCGTCGGACCGTCCGAGCCCGACGATCTCGACGTTCATATCGCGCTGGGCCAGACGCCCCATGGCTTCCGTCATCTGCCGAATCGGGATCGCGATCAGGCGCGAGCAGAAGATCGCGATCCCGAGGGCCAGCATGATCGCGATGCCCGCGGCCGCAATGATCTGGTAGAGGGCGGCGTTCATGGTCTGGGCGGACCATGCCTCGGCTTCGGTCCGTTGCTTGTTCGTGATGCCGACGAGCTCATCGAACAGCTTTTCTGCTTCACCGAACTTTACCTCGGCATCGGTCATGAGCATCGTGGCCGTGAATGCGTCGGCCTCAACGACATCGGCCGTCTGCTTTGCGGCCTCGGTATAGGCGTCAAGCGCTGCGATCAGCCGGTCGAGGACGTCCTTGCCATCGGAGGAGGTGATTTTGAGAGACTGCAGGGCCTTCTCCGAACGGCCGATGGCGTCAAGCGCCCGATTCTTCTCCGCGCGGACGATCGCGTCCTCGACCCCCTGCGACTTCAGGCTTGTGGACCGATAGAGGGCGGAATGACCACGGGTAAAGGCCTGTTGTGCGTCCTTGGCCGCCGACATCGCGCTCACCGCCGCATCGAGGGCACCGGAAGCCCTTTGGACGCTGACATATACGGAAAGGAACAGGGCCACGATCAGGACGATGAGTGCCGTTCCCACCAGTGGAGAAACAAGCGATTTAACGGTGATCGACGCGTTGTGGAGATAGCGCATGGCCGGACGCTCTGGACTTGTTTGGTTCGTGAGCTCAGTTCCAGGCCCCGGTCGCGGCGCGACCGGGGCCTGCCAACGAAAACCGCCTAGTTCTTGTAAGCGCCGACTCCGACGACCACGTCGCCGACGCGGATGATGTAGGAGGTCTTTGCCTCAACCTTGTTCGTCTCGGGGTTCTGCCACTTGTAGTCGACCCAGGCCGCATCCGTTACGGCGACGAAATCCCTCACGAAGGCCTTGCCATCGACATCCTTCAGGTCAATCAGGTTCTTGCCGATGAGGGCCGGGTTGTTTCCGCGCGCCAGCGCCTTGCCCGTCAAGTCGTAGACAAAGACGTACAGGTCACGGTCATGAAAACGCGTGTCGCTTGCGTCGTTGAACGCGGCATAAGCTTTTTCCGGACCGTGTGTCCTGAGGAACTCGGCCGCCCGAATCGCCATCTCCTTCGCTTGCTCGGGCGTCGAGTAATCGGCGGCGCGCACCGCCGAGAACGCGAAGAGAGAGGCAACCAGCGCAAGCATGGTCATCATGTACTTCAAGGTCGATATCCTCCGTAATCGTGGTCGCCCCAGACGGGCCGGAGCGGATCGGGGCTAGAGATATCAGTCGTATATTTAAATAATAATGAATGGATTCAGGCGCATAACCAGGTGAATTGATTGCATTTGTTGCATTGGAGGCTCCCGTGGCCGGGAGCAGGGGGCGCCGAGCGGCCGCAGGCTGGGCGTCGCGGCGGCCGACGCAGCCGGCTGGGTGCCGGCCGTTCCCGGCGCCGGGATCTGGGCGGTCGCGTCTACGAGAGGCGATTGCGTGCGGCGTCGCTTTGCCGAGACGCGTGGGGGCGACTCACAGGTCGAGCGCGCACCAGACCGGCGCGTGATCCGAGGGTTTGTCCCGGCCGCGCGGACCGCGGTCGACATCGGCCTCGGTGAGCCGGTCGGCCGCCTGCGGCGAAAGCAGGAGATGGTCGATGCGCAGGCCCTCGTCCCGCGGCCAGCAGCCGGCCTGGTAGTCCCAGAAGCTGTAACCGGGCTTCTGCGGCTCGACCGCCCGATAGGCGTCGGTCAGGCCGAGGTGGACGATGGCCCGATAGTGCCGCCGCGACTCGCTGTGGCACAGGGCATCGTTCCGCCATCCCACCGGGTCGTAGACGTCCTGATCGGTGGGCGCAACGTTGTAGTCGCCGCCGAGGACCAGGATCTCCTCGAGCATCAACAGCTCCGCCACATGGGCGCGGAGCCGATCGAGCCAGGCGAGCTTGTAGGCGAACTTGTCGCTGCTCACCGGGTTGCCGTTCGGCAGGTAGATCGAGGCGACCCTCAGGACCTGCCGTCCGCCGTTTGCGGGGCCGCGCGCTTCGACCAGCGCCTCGATGTAGCGGGCCTGGGTATCGCTTTCGTCGCCCGGAAGTGCGGTGCGTTCAACGGTCAGAGGATAGCGAGAGAGGATCGCGACGCCGTTGTAGGACTTCTGGCCGACGGCCGCGACGTTGTACCCCAGATCCTCGAGCTCGAGGCGCGGCAGCGCGTCCTCCTGGCATTTGAGCTCCTGCAGCAGGGCGATGTCCGGCTTGGCCTCGCGCAACCAGTCGGTCACGAGACCGATGCGCGCCTTGATCGAGTTCACGTTCCAGGTGGCGATCCGGATCATGCCCCGTCTCCGTCAGTTGAGTGCCCGCAACCAAAAGGCCCGCCGCAGGGGCGGGCCTTCTTCTAGCACGGCCGGAAGCGCCCGTTTAAATCGAAAAGGAGCTGCCGCACCCGCAGGAGGAAACGGCGTTGGGGTTGCGGATCTGGAAGGAGGATCCGACGAGGTCCTCCACGAAGTCGATCTCGGCGCCGGCCAGCAGGTCGAGCGATACGCTGTCGATGACCACGGCGACACCGTCGCGCCGGAAGACGGTGTCATCCTCCTGGCGGGTGTCGTCGAAGGCGAATCCGTACTGAAAGCCCGAGCAGCCTCCGCCCGAGACGGAAACCCGAAGCATCAACCCGTCATTGCCCTCGTCCGCCATGAGCTTTGCCAAGCGCCTGGCGGCGTTTTCCGTGATCGTCACGGCGCGCTCGGGCGCCGCAGCGGCCTCACTCATCGCCCTCTCCTCGGCAAAAAGCTTAATTTCCTCTTAACCATCAATGCGCTAGGCACGAACAATGCCGGTGTGCGACATCCATCTTAAGTAATCGGCGCCATGGATTTGTCAAACCTTCGATCCAGGCAGCCGTTGCCCCCTGCGGGCCGCGTGCATAATGTTGTCGTTGCCATGGCGGTATCGCCCCATCTCCTGCAGCCCTATGCCACCCGGCCGGAGGCGAGCCGCGGCCGCCTCGTCGACGAGCCGGAAAGCCCCGGCCGGTCCGTGTTCCAGCGCGACCGCGACCGCATCATCCACTCGGGCGCGTTCCGGCGGCTCAAGCACAAGACGCAGGTCTTCGTCTACCACGAGGGCGATTACTACCGCACGCGTCTTACCCACAGCATCGAAGTGGCCCAGATCGCGCGATCGATCAGCCGGGCGCTCGGCCTCGACGAGGACCTGGCCGAGGCGGTGGCGCTTGCCCACGATCTCGGCCATACGCCGTTCGGTCATGCAGGCGAGGAGGCCCTCGACGCCTGCATGGCGCCGTTCGGCGGCTTCGACCACAACGAGCAGACCTTCCGCATCCTGACGCAACTGGAGCGTCGCTATGCCGCCTTCGACGGGCTGAACCTGACCTGGGAGTGCCTGGAAGGCGTGGTCAAGCACAACGGGCCGTTGATCGGTCCCTGGGCGGGCGCAAAGGCCAGATCGCGGCCGGTGCCGCCAACGATCGCCGCCTATGTGGCCGAGAAGCAGGACCTGGAGCTGGATACCTGGCCGGGACCCGAGGCGCAGGTGGCCGCGCTGGCCGACGACATCGCCTACAACAACCACGACATCGACGACGGCTTGCGCGCGGGTCTCTTCACGATCGAGGATCTGGCCGACGTGCCCCTCGTCGGGCCAGTCTTCGCTGATCTGGCCGCCCGATACCCCGGCATCGACAGCACGCGCCTGATTCACGAAGCGGTGCGCCGGCTGATTGACCTGATGGCGACCGACCTGATAGAGGAGACGCGCCGACGCTTGGCCGAGGCGAAACCGGCCTCGGTGGATGCGGTGCGTCGGCTGGGGACCGCGGTCGTCAGCTTTTCGCCGGAGATGCGCGAGAACGATCGCGCGCTGAAGGCCTTTCTCTTCGAGCGGATGTACAGGCATTACAAGGTCAATCGGATGACCAACAAGGCCCGGCGCGTCGTTCGGGAACTCTTCGAGCTCTATGTCGATCAGCCCGACTGCCTTCCGCCGGAATGGTACGAGCAGTCGGATGGGCCGCAAACGCCCACGACGGCGCGGCTGGTCGCCGACTACATCGCCGGGATGACCGATCGCTATGCCCTCGAAGAGCATCGCCGGCTGTTCGACATCTACGATAGATCGCGATGAACCTGTTTGCATATTTCCGGGAGGAGATCGTCCGCGCGCTCGACGAGCTGACGCAGGCGGGCGAACTGCCGGCGGATCTCGATCTCGGGCGGATCACGGTCGAGCCGCCGCGCGAGGCGAGTCACGGCGACGTCTCGACCAACGCCGCCATGGTGTTGAGCAAGCCGGCCGGCCGGAAGCCGCGGGAGCTGGCCGATCTGCTGGTCGCCCGGCTGCGCGCGCACCAGGCCGTCGATGAGGCCGAGGTCGCCGGTCCGGGATTCATCAATCTCCGGCTCCGGCCCGATTTCTGGCAGGCCCGGCTCGCCGACATCCTCAAGGCCGGCACCGACTACGGCTCCTCGACCATGGGCCGCGGGGTGCGGGTGAACGTCGAATACGTATCGGCCAACCCGACCGGACCGCTTCATGTGGCGCATGCCCGCGGCGCCGTCGTCGGCGACGCGCTCGCCTCACTGCTCGCCAAGGCCGGCTACGAAGTCGTGCGCGAGTACTACATCAACGATGCCGGCGCCCAGGTCGACATCCTCGCGCGCTCCGCCTATCTCCGCTATCGCGAGGCCCTGGGGGAGACGATCGGCGAGATTCCGGAAGGGCTGTATCCGGGCGCCTATCTGAAGGATGTCGGGGCCGCGCTTGCCGCCCAATACGGCGACAGGTGGCGTAACGCCCCCGAAAGCGAATGGCTGGAGCCGATCCGGCAGTTCGCGATCGACGCCATGATGGCGACGATCCGCGCTGATCTCGACGCGCTCGGCATCCACCAGGACGTGTTCAGTTCTGAGCGCGCGCTTGTCGAATCCGGCGGCGTAGAACGGGCGCTCCAGACGCTGGAAGAGCGCGGCCTCATCTATGTCGGGACGCTCGAGCCACCAAAGGGCAAGACGCCCGAGGACTGGGAGCCGCGGCCGCAGACGCTGTTCCGCGCGACGGCGTTCGGCGACGACGTCGACCGGCCGCTCAAGAAGTCGGACGGAAGCTGGACCTACTTCGCGGCCGACATTGCCTACCACCTCGACAAGTTTCGCCGCGGCTTCCCGCTGATGATCGACGTCTGGGGCGCCGATCACAGCGGCTATGTGAAGCGGATGCAGGCCGCGGTGAGGGCAGTGACCGACGGGCAGGGGGAGCTCGACGTAAAGATCTGCCAGCTCGTGAGGCTGCTGCGCCAGGGCGAGCCGGTGAAGATGTCGAAGCGCGCCGGCACCTTCGTTACCCTGCGAGAGGTTGTCGATGAGGTTGGCAAGGACGTCGTCCGCTTCATCATGCTGACGCGGAAGAACGACGCGCCGCTCGATTTCGACCTCGCCAAGGTGATGGAGCAGTCGAAAGACAACCCGGTCTTCTATGTCCAGTACGCGCACGCGCGGGCGTCTTCGGTGATGCGCCATGCCCGTGCCGAGCTGCCGCAGATCGACACGTCGCCGGAGCGTCTGGCGGCCGGGCCGCTTCATCGCCTGATCGATCCGGCCGAGCTGGATCTGATCAAGCTGCTCGCCGGCTGGCCGCGCCTCGTCGAGACCGCGGCCGAGCATCACGAGCCGCATCGCGTCGCGTTCTACCTCTACGACGTGGCGTCGGCCTTTCATACCCTCTGGAACATGGGCAAGGACGAGGCCCGCCTGCGATTCCTTTTACCGGACGACCCGGAGTTGACGGCGGCGCGACTGGCTCTGGTCCAGGCCGTTGCCTTCGTCGTGGCGTCGGGCCTGAACATCTTTGGGGTCCAACCAGTCGAGGAAATGCGCTGATGCCCACCGACAAATTGCGACCCGAGGAGATCGATGCGGCGATCGCCGCGTCGCAGAGGCAAGGGCGCCGGCATGGACTGCGCCTCGATCCCGACGATCTGACGGCGATCGAGACAAGCTACCGGACCCGGGAGCGGCGCGACGCGAACGACCCGGACTTCGGCCTGAGGGACGGTCTCGGAGGCGCGGCGCGTGAGCCGGAGGCGGGCGAACCTGGGATTCCGCCTTATCCGGAGAGATCCGGGCCGGAATTCGTCTATGCGGAACGGGAGGAGGACCTTTCCGGAGGCCGGCGCCGCCGTCCCTGGCCGATGCTGGTTGCGGGCCTGGCGCTGGGCGCGTTCGCCGCGATCATCTGGTGGGCCTACGGAACGGAACCCCCGGGGGAGTCCGGCCCGGCGCCGTTGATCACGGCGGAAGAGGGCGCGGTGAAGGTCCGGCCCGAAGACGAGGGCGGGCTGCAGGTGCCGTTCCAGGACACGCTGATCTACTCGCGGATCGAACCCGACGCGACGAACCGCGATTCCGTTGAGCGATTGCTGCCGCCGCCGCCGGCCCCGGTCGCGCCGCCGGAAGCGCCGGACGCCGAGGCCGCACCCGCCGACGAGGCGGGGCCGCCCGCGGCCGCCGCGCCGACAGCCGCCGACCAGGCATCGGGCTCAAAGGAGGCGGGCGCGCCCAATCCGCTGGCCGTTCCGGCCATGCCGGTCGAATCGGTCCCGGTGGAAGAGGTCCCCGCGGAGAAGAAGGCGCCTGCCGGGACGGCCGTTGCCGAATCGGACGGTACCCCACCGGCTCCACCATCCCCGCCGGCTCGGCAGGACGCGGCGGCGACCGCCGCACCGAACCCCGCGCCTGCGGAGCGGCCGGCGGCCGCCGAAGGGGCAGCGCCGCAGCTGGCCCAGGCAAGCGGCGCCTTTCGCATTCAGCTCGCGGCCTTCCGCACGGCCGATGACGCGGAGGCGGCCTGGACGGCGTTGCGCGGTCGGCACCCGGAGCTTCTCGAGCCGCTGAAGCTGACGATCGTCCGGGCCGATCTCGGCGACAAGGGGATCTTCTACCGCGTGCAGGCGGGACCGCTGGCCGATCGGGCGGCGGCACAATCGCTTTGCAGCCGGTTGCAGGAGCGGAACCAGGCATGCCTGATCGTGGCCCCCTGACGCGCGGAACGGACGGATGACCCCATCCGCCGTCATTTTCGGCTGCGCCGGGCATCGGCTGAGCGATACGGAGCGCCGCTTCTTCCGGGAGGCGAATCCCCTCGGCTTCATTCTGTTCGCCCGGAACTGCGACTCGCCCGATCAGGTCCGCACCCTGGTCGACGAGCTGCGCGGAGCCGTTGGCCGGGCCGATGCGCCGATCCTGATCGATCAGGAAGGCGGACGCGTCGCTCGCCTGCGCCCGCCGCATTGGCGGGCCGCGCCACCGCCCGCGGCGTTCGGGCAGCTCGCCCGGCGCGATCTCGAGGCCGCGTGCGACGCCGTTCGCCTCAACGCGCGGCTGCTGGCTGCCGAGCTGTCGGATCTTGGCATTTCGGTGGATTGCGCTCCGCTGCTCGACCTGTCCCTGCCGGAGACGCACGCGGTGATCGGCGATCGGTCCTTCGGTGAAGATCCGGAATTGGTGGCGACCCTCGGCCGCGCCGCCTGTGAGGGCTTTCTGGCGGGCGGAGTCCTGCCGGTCGTCAAGCACGTTCCTGGCCATGGCCGGGCGACCGTCGACAGCCATCACGAGCTGCCGGTGGTCGATACGCCTTTGGATGTCCTGCGGGAGACCGATTTCCGCGCCTTCCGGGCGCTGAACGACGCGCCCTGGGCGATGACCGCGCATGTGGTCTACACCGCGGTCGATCCGGTGCGCCCGGCGACCACGTCTCCGACTGTGGTTGCCGAAGTGATCCGCGGCGACATCGGCTTCCGGGGAGTCCTGGTCTCGGACGATCTGTCGATGGAGGCTCTGTCCGGCGACCTCGGCGCGCGCACGCGCGCCGCCCTTGCGGCCGGATGCGATATTGCCCTGCACTGCAACGGCCGGATGGAGGAGATGGAGGCCGTTGCCGCTGCGGCGTCGCCGCTGTCGCCGGCGGCCATGGGCCGGCTCGCCGCCGCCGCGGCACGGCTTTCCACGCCCGAGCCGGTCGAGATCGTCGCCCTGACGGACCGGCTCGAGGCGCTGCTGGGCGCCGATACCCGGCCCTCCCATGCCTGATTTCGATCCGGTCCGGCTGCTCTACCTGGTCTCGGCCCTGGCGGTGCCGGTGGTGATCGCCATCACCTTTCACGAGGCGGCCCACGGCTTCGTCGCCTGGCGCCTGGGCGACGACACCGCCCGCCGTCTCGGCCGCGTGACGTTCAACCCGCTGAAGCACATCGATCCCTTCGGCACGGTCCTGCTGCCGGCGTTGCTCCTCCTCTCGGGGGCGCGGTTCCTGTTCGGCTACGCGAAGCCCGTGCCGGTGCGCTTCGACCGCCTGCGCCATCCGCGCCGCGACATGGTTCTGGTGGCCGCGGCGGGACCGGCGACCAATCTCGTCCTCGCCCTGGCCTCGGCCTTGCTCGTCCACGTTGCCGCGAGATTGCCGAGCGGACCGCAGAATTGGGCGTTGACGGCACTCTCCGCATCGATTTACCTCAACGTCCTGCTGGCAGTGTTCAATATGCTGCCGCTTCCGCCGCTGGACGGCGGGCGGGTTGCTGTCGGCCTGCTGCCCAAGCGCCTGGCGCTGCCCTTGGCACGGCTCGAGCGGTGGGGCATCGTCATACTGATCGCGGGACTGTTCTTTCTGCCGTTCATCGGGCGCCAGTTCGGCATGGAGCTGAATCCCTTCGGCTGGCTGATCGACGTGCCGGTGAGCCGGCTCCAGGCCATCATTACCGACCTGGCGGGACTGACCTGAGGGGCCGCCGGCATGTCCACCGACGAGAGCTTCGAGGAAGACCAAGCCGGGCCCGCGAGCCCCGGTCCGACGGATGACGAGCAGTTCGTCGTCGAGCTCGATGGTTATGGCGGCCCGATCGACGTGCTGCTCAATCTGGCGCGCGACCAGAAGGTCGATCTGGCGAAGATCTCGATCCTCCAGCTGGCGGACCAGTACTTGGCGTTCATCGCCCGGGCGCGCCGGCTGCGGCTCGAAATCGCCGCGGACTACCTGGTGATGGCGGCTTGGCTCGCCTACCTCAAGTCCAAGCTTCTGCTGCCGGAGCCGGAGGAGGAGAGCACCGAACCGACCGGTGCGGAGATGGCGGCGGCGCTGGCCTTCCAGCTCCAGCGCCTCGAGGCCATGCAGGAGGCGGGGGCCCGCCTCATGGCCCGCGCTCAGCTCGGCCGCGACTTTTTCGCCCGCGGCATGCCGGAGGTGTTCAGCGTCGTCTCCAAGCCGGTGTACAAGCTGACTCTCTACGAGCTGCTGGAGGCCTATGGCAGCCACGCGGGGCGCAACCGCGTCGATCTGCTCCGCATCGCGCCGACCGATCTGTATTCGATGGACGAGGCGCTGAAGCGGCTCGGCGACATGCTGGGTAAGGTGCCCGACTGGCGCGTCCTCAGCAGCTTCCTGCCGCCCGAGATAAAGCACGGGCTGCGTCGGCGTTCGGCCATAGCGGCAACGTTCGCCGCCAGCCTGGAACTGGTGCGGTCGGGCCGGGCACAGATCCGCCAGGACCGAACCTTCGGGCCGATCTATCTGCGACCAGTCACGAGCGAGAACCGATGACGGCCGACGAACCGGTTGCGACCGACGAATCCGTGATGACGAACGACCCCAAGCAGCCCGAAGAAGCGCTTGGGGAGGCCCCTGACGAGGCGATCGCTGAGGTGCCCGCAGAGGCCCCTGACGAGGCGACCGACGATGAGCACGAGGAGCGCGAGGAGCGCGAGGAGGCAGCCGGCATGGATGAGCCGGTCACGGCCGACGAGCGTTTCCAGCTCCTGCGCCTGCTCGAGGCCTGTCTCTTCGCCACCGCCGAACCGGTGAGCGAGCGCGACCTGGCGACCCGGCTTCCGGACGGAGTCGCCGTCGCAGAGCTTCTCGAAGAACTCGCCGGCATCTACGCCAATCGTGGGGTCAACCTCGTCCGCATCGACGGCCGATGGGCCTTCCGAACCGCGCCCGACCTGGGGCCGCGGCTGCAAATCGAGAAGCAGGTGGTCCGCAAGCTGTCGCGCGCCGCGATCGAGACGCTGGCCATCATCGCCTATCACCAGCCGGTGACCCGGGGCGAGATCGAGGAGATCCGCGGCGTCGCCTTGTCGAAGGGAACGCTCGACACGCTCCTCGAGGCGGGATGGATCCGGCCGAAGGGCCGTCGGCAAACGCCGGGGCGGCCGGTGACCTGGGTCACGACGGAAGCATTCCTCGACCATTTTGGCCTGGAGAGCCGGGAGGCCCTGCCGGGCATTCAGGAACTGAAGGCCGCGGGTCTTCTGGACGCCCGACCGGCGATTTCGGCCCTGGGCGCACGGATCATGGCCGAGGCGGCGCCGCGCGAGGCCGACGAGGAGGAGGGGCAGGAAGCCTTCTCGGAGGAGGACGAGGCGGCGTTCGAACGACTCGCCGACGAGGACTGAGCCCTCTTGAACCGAGCCGACCGGACCAAACCGCTTGCGCCGCTTCCGTCCGCGCTGCTATTGAAACTGCGAACCGCTCGCAATTATCTACACGCCGGAGATGACGCCGGCCCTATCACTTGAAGCTGTCAGCCATCAGTTCGGCCCCGTGCGGGCGCTCGATCACCTCGACCTGAGCGTCGCGCCGGGTGAGGTCGTCTGCCTGCTGGGCCCGTCCGGCTGCGGCAAATCGACGGCGCTGCGCGTCGCTGCGGGGCTGGAGGAGCTGCAGCAGGGCGTGGTGCGCATCGACGGCCAGGTGGTCGCGGACGCCCGCTCGAGCCTGCCGCCCGATCGGCGGGGCGTCGGCCTGGTGTTTCAGGATTATGCGCTGTTCCCGCATCTCCGGGTGATCGACAACGTGGCCTTCGGCCTGCGGGACATGCCGGCGCAGAAGCGGCGCGGCCGCGCGGCCGCGATCCTGGCGCAGCTCGGCATGGAGGCTTATCAGGATGCCTTTCCGCACATGCTGTCGGGCGGGCAGCAGCAGCGGGTCGCGCTGGCCCGCGCGCTGGCGCCGGGGCCGAAAATCCTGCTGCTCGACGAGCCGTTCTCGGGCCTCGATGCACGGCTTCGAGACCAGGTTCGCGACGAGACGCTGCACGTTCTGAAGGAAGGCGGCACGACCACGCTCATGGTCACGCACGATCCGGAGGAGGCGATGTTCATGGCCGACCGGATCGCCCTGATGCGCGACGGCCGGATCGTTCAGGAAGGGGCGCCAGCCGATCTCTACTACCATCCGGTCAATGCCTTCGTCGCCGGCTTCTTCAGCCAGATCAATCGCTTCACGTCGGTGGTGGCGAACGGTCGCATCCCGACGCCGTTCGGAGAGCTGGCGGCACCGGCGCTGGCTGATGGGGTATTGGTCGACGTCCTCATCCGACCCGAGGCGCTGCGGCTGAGCCGGGAGCGCCCTCCGAACGGGTCCGTCGTGCGCGTCATCACCTCGCGAATGCTCGGCCGAACCAGCCTGATCCACCTGTGCGCCGGTGATCTGGAAGGGCACCACCTGCACCTTCACGCGCGCATGCCCGGCCGGTTCCTGCCCGAGGAGGGAGAGATCCTCGCGGTTTCCCTGGACGAAAGCCAAGCCTTTGTATTCCCGGCCGAACCGCTTAAATAGAGGGCGGTAGGGACGCATTCGTTGCGGGCCGGGTGGCTTTTTGCCATAGTCCGCGGTGGCTGCCCGGACCGCGCGGCCGACTAAGGAGAGTTCGCAATGGGAACGTTTAGTATCTGGCACTGGCTGATCGTGCTGGCCATCGTGCTTCTGCTGTTCGGCGGTGCCGGCAAGATCCCGAAGCTGATGCGGGACATGGGCCAGGGCATCAACGCCTTCAAGAAGGGCCTGAAAGAGGACGATAAGGAGCGGGTTGAGGCTTCGGCCGACCGCGCCATCGAGGCTGACCAGAACGCCGTCCAGAAGGACAAGGCCGCCAGCTAAACCTGCCGGCCAGGGCTAGCCAGGAGAGGCGGAGACATGCTGGATCTCGGCTGGTCCGAGATGGCGATAATCGCCCTCGTGGCGCTTCTCGTCCTCGGCCCCAAGGAGCTACCGAACGCGCTCAGAACCGTCGCCCTGTGGGTCCGGAAGGCCCGCAAGCTGGCGCGCGAGTTCCAAAGCGGCGTCGACGAGCTGGTTCGGGAGGCCGAGCTCGAGGAAGCGAAGAAGACCGTCCAGTCGGTCAGCCGGGTGAACGTCAACCGCGAGATCGAAAAGACCATCGACCCGACCGGCGATGTTTCGCGGGCCTTGACCTCGGATCTCGATGATCCGACGGGGGCGCCAAAGGCAGCGTCCGCCGGTTTCGCCACCGGCCAGGCGAAGCGCGCCGCGGAAAACGGGGCGGCGGCGCCGGTGGCCGAGGCTCCGCGCGGGCAGGCGAGTGAACGGGCGGCCGGCGACTTGCAGCCGCGGCCGGCGAGTGACCCGGTCAAGGAAGCGTCATCGTCGAAGAGCGCATAATCCGTGTCCGATCCCGAAGACGCAAAGAAGATGCCTTTGCTCGATCATCTGATCGAGCTGCGGACCCGTTTGCTCTATTCGGTCGCCGCCTTTTTCGTGGCATTCCTCGTCTGTTTCTATTTCGCCCAGGACATCTTCGATTTTCTGGCGCAGCCGCTGGCCGACATCCTGCTGGAGCAGACCGGCCGCCGTTTCATTTATACCGACCTCACCGAGGTTTTCTTCACACAGGTCAAGGTCGCCTTCTTCGGGGCGGCGGTCCTGGCGTTCCCGATCTTCGCGAGCCAGATCTGGATGTTCGTCGCCCCCGGCCTCTACAAGCATGAGAAGAAGGCGTTTCTGCCCTTCCTCATCGCGACGCCGATTCTGTTTCTGATCGGTTCCGCCGTGCTCTATTACCTGATGCTGCCGCTGGCCTGGCGATTCTTCCTGGGCTTCCAGACCGCGGGCGGCCCGGATAGCCTTCCGATCGAGCTCGAGGCGCGGGTGGGCGAGTACGTTTCGCTGGTCATGAAGCTCATTTTCGCCTTCGGCCTGTGCTTCCAGCTTCCGGTCCTCCTGACGCTGTTGGCCCGTGCGGGCATCGTCACCGCCCAGGCGCTCGCCAGTAAGCGTCGCTACGCGATCGTCGGCTGCTTCGTCGTGGCCGCCATCGTCACCCCGCCCGATCCCATCAGCCAGATCAGCCTCGCGGTGCCGATGTACGGCCTGTACGAGGTTTCGGTGCAGATGGCGAAGGTGATGGAGAGGCGGCGCGAGGCGGCAGAGGCGGAGCGGCGCGCGGCGATCTGATTCAGAACGATCAGGGCTGATTCCGAGTGGGCCCGAGTCTCGTATGACGCCGATCGCCGGCCCGGAAGCACCGTTCTGGCCCGTGGCGGAACGAGGGTGGCGAAGAACCGGGCGCGGCCACCGGAATTTTGCCGTCGATTGCGCCGGGTTCCGCATGGACGTCGGACATGCGTCACCGTATAAAGCGGGACTCGTCTGACCCTCGCAATTTGGATCCCCGCAGTCTTTCATGTTCGACCCGAAGTGGATTCGCGACAATCCCGAGCTATTCGATAAGGGGCTCGCGCGGCGCGGCCTCCCGCCGCAGTCGGCCGAGGTTCTCAGGCTCGACGCCGAGCGGCGCGCCCGGCAGACGGCGTTGCAGGAAATGCAGCAGCGCCGCAACGAGCTGTCGAAGCGCATCGGCGCCGCAAAGAGCCGGGGCGAGGACGCCAGCCAGATGATGGCGGAGGTCGCGTCCCTCAAGGAGGCCATGCAGGAGGCCGAGGCCGCGGAGCAAGAGGCAGAGGCCGCACTCAATCGTTTGCTCGAATCGATTCCGAACCTGCCGGCGCCCGACGTCCCCGATGGCCCCGACGAGACCGCCAACCGGGAGCTGCGTCGCGTCGGGGAACCGCCCGAGTTCGGGTTTCCGGCCAAGCAGCATTTCGAGATCGGCGAAGCGCTCGGGTTGATGGATTTCGAGGCGGCCGCCAAGCTCTCCGGGGCCAGGTTCGTGGTCCTGAAGGGCGCGCTGGCGCGGCTCGAGCGGGCACTCGCCGCCTTCATGCTCGACCTCCATACCCGGGAATTCGGCTATACCGAAGTGCTGCCGCCCTACCTCGTCCGCGACAACGCGGTCTTCGGGACCGGGCAGCTTCCGAAGTTCGGTGAGGACCTCTTCCTGACGCGGGAGGGGTATTGGCTCATCCCGACGGCGGAAGTGCCGCTGACGAACCTGGTGGCGGACGAGATCCTGGACGAGGACAGCCTGCCGCTTCGCCTGACGGCCTATACGCCCTGCTTCCGGTCCGAGGCCGGTGCCGCCGGCAAGGACACCCGCGGCATGATCCGCCAGCACCAGTTCAGCAAGGTGGAGCTGGTAAGCATCGCGCATCCCGACCGGTCGGCCGAGGAGCATGAGCGAATGACGGCCTGCGCAGAGGAGGTGTTGAAGCGGCTGGGGCTCGCCTACCGGGTCGTCGTGCTGTCGACCGGCGATATGGGCTTCGCGGCCGAGAAAACCTACGACATCGAGGTCTGGTTGCCGGGACAGGGCACCTATCGCGAGATTTCGAGCTGCTCCAACTGCGGCGAGTTCCAGGCCCGCCGGATGAAGGCGCGGTTCCGCCGGGCGGGAGAGAAGGGGACGCGCTTCGTCCATACCTTGAATGGCTCTGGCCTGGCCGTCGGGCGAACGCTCGTCGCGCTTCTGGAGACCTATCAGCAGGCCGACGGCTCCGTCGTCCTGCCGGAGGTTCTCCATCCCTACATGGGCGGGATCGAAGTCATCGGTGCACCTGCATGAATCACCGGCGTGACGCAATGCACGGCGCGCCGCGCCGCGCGGGGCGGTTGCCGCGGTCGACGCAAGATCGGCATTCTTGAGGGGGTTCCCTTGAGCTTGGCGGCGCGCAAGATCCGGCTCATCATGCACTTGCGCCGATCGGGGATCACCGACACCGCAGTGCTCGCGGCCATCGAGCAGATCCCCCGGGAGATGTTCGTGCCGCAGCCGTTCCTCGATCAGGCCTATGAGGACCGGACGCTGCCGATCGGCCATGGTCAGACGTTGAGTCAGCCGCAGGTCGTCGCGCTGATGACCCAGGCCCTCGCGGTGCAGAAGCGCCACAAGGTGCTGGAGATCGGCACCGGGTCGGGCTATCAGACGGCGGTCCTCTCGCGCCTCGCGCGGCGCGTCTACACGATCGAGCGCCACCGGTCGCTGCTTCGGGAGGCCGAAGAGCGGTTCGCGGCCTTGCGCCTTCACAACACCGTCACGCGGGCCGGCGACGGCAGCCGCGGATGGACGGAGCAGGCGCCGTTCGACCGGATCATCGTCACGGCCGCGGCGGAAACGATGCCGCAGGCGCTCGTCGATCAGCTCGGCATCGGCGGTGTGCTGGTCGTTCCGATCGGGCCCGACCGGGGCGACCAGGAGCTTTACAAGATCACGCGAACGGAAGCCGGCCCAGTGAGCGAAAAGCTCGGCAAGGTGCGCTTCGTGCCGCTGATCGCCGGGGTGCCCAAGGAGGAAGACAAGATACGGTCGGCCGGTTCCTCTGGACCCGATGGCCGCAATTTGGCATGAGAGATCGGCCTGTCCACACGGGATCGGAGCCCGGTCGCGCCATGGCACGATTTTGGATGACACCGTCGTTAATCGGCGCTGCCTTGGCGGCTGCTCTTGCGCTCGCCGGCTGCAACCAGTCCGGCCGGCCGCCGGGAGGCGGTACCGGCCCGATGTTGTCCCCGAACGTCGCGTCCGGTCTGCAAGGCGTCTCGTCTCCGGCCATGATGGAGGTCAGCCCGGCGGCGGGGGAGGGCAGGCGGAATTACAAGGTCATTCCCGGCGATACGGTCTATGGCGTCGCCGCCCGCTTCGACGTTCCCATCCGCACCCTGATCGAGGTCAATGGGCTGAGCGCGCCGTTCCAGCTCCGGCCGGGGCAGGAGCTTGTCATCCCGGTTCGGCAGGAGCACGTCGTGCAACCCGGGCAGACGGTGCAGAGCATCGCCCGCATCTACGGCGTCGATCAGAGCTCCCTCATCCGACTCAATCGTATCCCACCGCCCTACGTGGTCCATGCCGGGCAGCGGCTGCGGCTTCCCGCACCGGTGGAGACGGCGACCGCGCCGGCGGCACCGGTCACGGCCGATCCGGCGCCGGCCACCGCGCCCGCCGGCGGCATGACCGTGGAGGAACTGCCCCCGCCCACCGCCGCGGCACCGGGGCCGGGTGCGGCCCCGGTCGATCGCGCTGCCGCGCCGCCGGCATCAGGTGGCACGGCCAATCCACTGCCCGTGCCGCAGACGGGACCGGTCCCGCTGCCTCTGCCGCCGGCGGAGATGGGCAGCGCGGACGCGGCGCCGGGTGGTGGCACGCCCCAGCCGACGACACCGGAGCCGGATCGCGGCCTGGCGCCGGCGGCCGGACCGGCGGCCTCGGTCATGCCGTCCGGGCCGGCGGAGCCGGTTCCGGCGGCGATTCCGCAACCGCCGCCGCTCAGCAGCGGAAAGTTCCTGTGGCCCGTCAACGGCCAGATCATCTCGGGATTCGGGGCGAAGGACGGCGGTCTGCACAATGACGGGATCAACATCGCCGCACCGCGTGGCTCTCCCGTCCGGGCGGTGGAGAGCGGCGTTGTCGCCTATGCCGGGAACGAGCTGCGGGGCTTCGGGAACCTCCTGCTGATCCGCCATGCGGATGGCTGGATGTCAGCCTATGCGCACAACGATACGCTGCTGGTCCAACGGGGCGACCAGGTCAAGCGCGGGCAGACGATCGCGCGCGTCGGCAGCACCGGCAACGTCTCCACACCCCAGCTGCATTTCGAGCTGCGCCGCGGGACGCGTTCGGTCGATCCGCTCAAGCACCTCCGCATGCAGGACGCCGCATCGTAAGCATTCCGGGCAGAAGCAGGACCGGCCCGCCCGATGACCCTCGGCCGCGCGGCGGTGCCGGTCGAATGCCGGAACCGGTGCTCAGAACCGGAGCTTGGCCGTCAGCGCGATGACCGGGTAGAACTTGTACGCCTCGATCTCGTCTTCGACCTTCCGGCGTTCCTCTTCGAGGTCTTCCGCGAGAGTCGCCGCCTGTCCGGTGGCCGAGAGATCCACATTCGGCGCGCCGTGGTACATCACCCCCAAGTCGAGGGAGAGCGTGAAGGCCTCGGTGGGGAGCGGCGAGCCCTCGTAGCCGAGCCCGGCATAGGGGGCGAACCGGTCGAAGTCGATCTCGCCTTTGATCCTGCCGATCTCCGCGGGCGTGTAGATCCTGTCGCCGATTTCCGTGTTCTCGGTTGGCCTCGCGCTCAGACCCGCCTCGTTGAGGTTCAGGCGCGCGCCAACGGAAAGGCGGAAGCCGCCGCCGAACGGGTGGAGGTCGGCGATGAGCCCGGCCGAGCGCAGGTCCAGGCTTCCGTCATAGTCGATGCCGTCGAGTTCCAGGCTCTTGTCGTAACTAAAGAAATTGCCGCCGGCCCGGATCGCGAAATAGTCGCTGGGGCGGTAACCCAGCTCCAGGCCCAGGCCCAAGGTGCTGAGGCTCGGGCCGATCGAAATGGTACCGGCAGGGCTGTAGGCGTCCCTCTCCTGGGACAGCGCCGGAGCCGCGACGAGCGACGGAACCAGAACCGCGATAACGCGCATCCACTTCATAGAGGCCTCGCTGGGGCGATCACGACCTGCTGTTGGCGGCAACGGCCAAGCCCCGGATTCGCCGCCGGCAAGCGGCGAATCGCCAATGCCGGCCCCAACGCCTTGCCGAGCCAAAGACAGACCTAGCAGGGGAGGGTTGCCAAAAAGCAAAGATCCGCTACGAGGAAGCCTGAAAGACGGGCCGTAACACGCGGGTTATTCAACATTGGCCGATTTCGGACGGCGGACGGCCTCCGCTCGGCGCCTTAAAGGCGTTGGGCGATAGCGGCGACGCGTCGTGGGAGCAGCCGGTAGTCCCCATACGCATGTCGCATCTCGACGGCAAAGCCGAGTTCGGAAAGCCAGGCGCGAATCTCCTCCGGGTCGAACAGGCGCACAGAATGGGATTCCCGGCTGCGGCGGTAATGTCCGGAGCAGGCGCGAAAGGTCTCGATTTCGCGAGTGAGCGAGCGGTTGGACGGGTCCTCCGTCACCTGCACGAGCACGGCCCAGTCCTCGCCCGACGCCCAGCTCTTGCCGGTAAGGCTCGGCTCCCCCGTGGCGATCACGTCGAACGCGAGGAGACCTCCGGGGGCGAGCGCGGCATGCGCCGAGCGAAAGAACTCATGGACCCGGTCGTCGGCCCGGTCGAGATCGTCATGGTATGTCAGAACCTCGCCCACAGCCACGATCGCCTCGCAAGCGGGGAGGGCGATATCGTAGGCAGACGCCTGGACGAACCCCGCCCCTGGTGACGCCTTGCGGGCGCGCTCGATGAGCGGCTCCGACGGCTCCACGCCAAGGACGGAAAAGCCGGCGTCGGAGAACGCCCGGGTCGTTACGCCTGCACCGCAACCGATATCGATGATGCGCCGGATCGGTACCGACGAGCTTTGGAATCGGGTCAGCAAATAGGCCGCAACGCTTTCGGCGAACGCCCCGAACCCGGTGGCATGCACATGGGCGAGGTCCTCGCCGTAACAGGTTCGCATGACGCGCTCTCCTCTTTGCCTCCTGTACTGTCCGCCTATCGGTCGACCGCCTGGACTCGCAGCCGGTACCGTGCCGGCGTGGTGCCCGCTCGACGCCTCGACAAGCCCGGTCTCTGCAGGGGGAGGTGCGTCAGTCCAGGCGTTGCCCCAGACGCCCGGCGAGGTCCTGGATGAACTGCCAGGCCACCCGCCCGGACCGGGCCCCCCTGGTCACGGCCCATTCGTTGGCTTCGGTCCGCAGCGCCTCCGTCGATATGTCCAGACGGTAGCGCCGGGCGTAACCTTCGACGATCGCGAAATAGGTATCCTGATCGCAGTTGTGGAAGCCGAGCCAAAGTCCGAATCGGTCGGACAGAGAGACCTTCTCCTCGACCGCCTCCGCCGGGTTGATGGCCGTCGACCGCTCGTTCTCGATCATGTCGCGCGGCATCAGATGGCGGCGGTTCGAGGTGGCGTAGAAGATCACGTTCTCCGGCCGACCCTCCAGCCCGCCCTCGAGGACGGCCTTGAGCGACTTGTAGCTGGTTTCGCCGCCGTCGAAGGAGAGGTCGTCGCAGAACAGGATGCAGCGGCGCCGGCCACCCAGCCTGTGCAGGAGACGCGGCAGGGAGGCCAGATCCTCGCGGTGGATCTCGACCAGCGCCAGGGAGCCCGGCATCTCCGCATTGACCGCGGCGTGCACCGCCTTGACCAGCGAGCTCTTGCCCATGCCCCGTGAGCCCCAGAGGAGGGCATTGTTCGCCGGCAAGCCGCGGGCGAACTGGCGGGTGTTCCCAAGGAGGATGTCGCGAACCCGGTCAATGCCTTGCAGAAGCTCGATCTCGACCCGGTTGACCGAGGGGACCGCCTGGAGCCATTCACCCTCCGCGTGCCAGATGAACGCATCGGCCGAATCGAGATCGGCCGATCGTGGCGGCGGGGGCGCCAGACGCTCCAGGGACTCGGCGATCGATCGCAGGAGAGGCAACACGGCGTTTTCGGAGAGAGAATCGGTCATCCTTGGCTCGCATTCGGGGGGCGCAAGCGCCATACTACGGCCCTGATTCGGCGTTGCGGGCGGCGAGCCTAGCACACCGTCCAGGCCGATCAACCCGGATCGGCGGGCCGATTTACCCGCGACGCCGGCGGGATCTAACCCCTTGATCGGGCGCACGTCGCCGGCCGCTTCGACCGGTAAAATCGGCGATCGGCCGCCCCCAGATGTCGTTGCAATTCACGGTTGGGCCAGTATAGTCCGCCCGGCAACTGAGGAGATCTCGATGTTCACGTCCCCCGCCTTTGCTCAGGCCGCCGGCGCTGGCGCCGGCGAAGGCTCGTTCCTGATCCAGCTCGCCCCGCTGGTTCTCATCTTCGTCGTCTTCTACTTCCTGTTGATTCGGCCGCAGCAGAAGAAGATGAAGGCCCACAGGGCCATGATCGCAGGCCTGCGGCGGGGTGACCGGGTCGTGACCGCCGGCGGCATCATCGGCGTGGTGACCAAGGTCCTGAGCGACACCGAGCTCCAGCTCGAAATCGCCGAGGGCGTCCGCGTCCGCGTCGTCCGCGGGACGATCAGCGAGGTCCTGTCCAAGGTTGCACCGGCCAATGGCGGCGAGGCCGAGGAGGAAGGCGCCGAGAAGGCCGGGGACAAGAAGGGGCGGGGGCGTCAGGCCGGTGGAGGCCAGGGCTGACGGGCGCACGCGTCCCGCGGCGACGGCGTAAGCGTCTCGGCGCACGGGTACGGTTGCCATGATTCACTTTGCCAAGTGGAAGATCACCCTGATCATCGCCGTGCTGATCGCCGGCGTGCTCTATGCCGCGCCCAATCTGATGAGCCGCGATCTGGCCGAGCGGCTTCCCAACTGGCTGCCGCACCAGCAGGTCAATCTCGGTCTCGACCTGCAGGGCGGGTCGCACCTGCTGCTCGAGGTCGAGGTCGGCGCGGTGATCCGCGAGCAGCTTGAGAGCGTGGTGGACGCTGTGCGCACCGAGCTGCGCCGCGCGGACATCGGCTATACCGGCCTTGGCGTCGAGGGCAACGCCGTCACGGTGACGCTGCGCGATCCGGCGAGATTGGGCGAAGCCCGCGAGCTTCTGCGGGATGTCGCGGGCGACATGGCGCTGTCCGTGAGCGACGACGGCGTCGTCGAGATCGCCATGACCGACCAGTTGATCGCGGAACGGAGCAGGCGCGCGGTCGAGCAGTCGATCGAGATCGTCCGTCGGCGCATCGACGAAACCGGCGTGCGCGAGCCGACGATCCAGCGACAGGGGTCCGACCGAATCCTGGTGCAGCTTCCCGGCGTCAAGGATCCCGAGCGGGTCAAGGAGCTGATCGGCACGACGGCGAAGATGACGTTCCGGCTCGTCGACAGCTCGATCTCGCCGGAGCAGGCGCAGGCGGGCCGGCTGCCGCCCACCGTGGAGCTTCTGCCGAGCGCCGAAACGGAAGCCGGTACGCCGCGCTACTACGTCGTTCAGAAGCGCGTCATGGTCAGCGGCGAGAACCTGGTGGATGCGCAGCCGACCTTCCAGGACGGGCAGCCGGTGGTCAGCTTCCGGTTCGATTCGGTGGGCGCCAAGCGGTTCGGCGACGCGACGCGCGCGAACGTCGGCCGGCTGTTCGCCATCGTCCTGGACGATGAAGTGATCAGCGCGCCCGTCATCCGCGAGCCCATTCTCGGCGGGAGCGGCGTCATCAGCGGCAGCTTTACCGTGCAGTCGGCCCAGGATCTGGCCGTTCTCCTCCGTGCCGGGGCCCTGCCGGCGCCGCTGAAGGTGCTGGAGGAACGGACCGTGGGGGCCGGCCTTGGTGCCGATTCGATTCGCGCCGGGACGATCGCCAGCGCCGTCGGGATGGTTCTGATCATTGCCGCCCTGCTTGTGGCCTATGGCCTGTTCGGGCTGTTCGCCACCATTGCTCTGATTTTCAATGGCATCCTGTTGCTGGCCGTTCTGTCGCTGCTTCAGGCGACGCTAACTCTCCCCGGAATTGCGGGCATCGTGCTGACGTTGGGCATGGCGGTCGATTCGAACGTGCTGGTGTTCGAACGCATCCGCGAAGAACTGCGGAACGGCCGCAGCCCGGTCAGCGCCATCGATTCCGGGTACAGGGAGGCCATGAGCTCGATCGTTGACGCCAACCTCACCACCCTCATTTCGACCGTGCTGCTGTATCAGTTCGGGTCCGGTCCGGTGAGGGGGTTCGCGGTGACGCTGGGAATTGGTATCCTCACGACTCTGTTCACAGCGATCATGGTGACCCGGTTTATCACGGTCCTGTGGCTCCGCCGAACCCGTCCCAAGGTCGTTCCGATATAGCCGTCCCATGTTTCGTGGCATTCAATTCATCCGGCCCGACACACGCATCGATTTCATGCGTCCGCGAAGGGTGTTCTTCGCCCTTTCGGCGGTCATGCTTGTCGGCTCGATCCTTCTGGTCGCGCTCAAGGGCCTCAATTTCGGGATCGACTTCGCCGGCGGGATCCTCATGGAAGTGCGAACGGAAGCGCCGGCGGACTTGGCGGAGATGCGCTCCAAACTCTCCGATCTCGGACTCGGCGAGGTCTCGTTGCAGGAGTTCGGGGGCCCGCGGGACGTGCTGATTCGCCTTCAGCGCCAGGAAGGCGACGAAGCGGCCCAGGTCCGGGCGATCGAGGTGGTCAAGGAGACTCTGGGCGAGAACGTCGAATACCGCCGGACCGAGTTCGTCGGGCCGACGGTCGGGGCGGAGCTGGTTCGCGACGCCGTCATCGCCATCGTGCTCGCGATGATCGGAATCATGATCTATATCTGGTTCCGGTTCGAGTGGCAGTTCGCCATCAACGCGATCATTGCCCTGTTCCACGACGTCATCACGACGGTGGGGCTCTATTCGTTGCTCGGCCTGGAATTCAACCTGACGTCCGTGGCCGCCATCCTGACCGTCGCCGGCTACTCCATCAACGACACCGTCGTCGTCTATGACCGGGTGCGGGAGGAGTTGCGTCGGTACAAGACGATGCCGCTGCCGGATCTCATCAATCTGGCGGTGAACAAGACCCTGTCGCGCACGATCATGACCGGCGGGTCCGTTCTGCTTGTCCTCATCGTCCTGTACTTCTTCGGCGGCGAGACCCTGAGCGGCTTCAGTCTGGCGTTGATCTGGGGCGTTCTGATCGGCACCTATTCGACGATCTGCGTGGCCGGGCCCATGCTGATTTTCTTCCACTTGCGGCGTCGCGGTGATACGGCGCCGGCCAAGGCGACCGGCGCCGCGGCGGCCGATTCCCCCGGCCCCGGGGATTGAGGACAGGGCGTTGGACGTCACGCCGCTCATCCCGGCCGGTCGGCAGATCATCGAGTCCTATGGGGAGGGCCGGTTCCGGGTCAGCGGCACCGTGATCGAGGGGTCGATCCTGGTCTTCCCGGAACGCACCCTGCGATGGCCGGTCGGTGGCCTCGACGCCCTTACGGCGGACAGCCTCGAGGAAGTGTTGCAGGCCGGCGAGGCAGGGGCGGTCACTCTCCTCCTTCTCGGTTGCGGCGTGCGAATGGCGCCGGTGCCTGCGGCCCTGCGGCAGCGCCTGCGGGCCGCGGGCGTCGTCATCGAGCCAATGGATACGGGCGCCGCCTGCCGGACCTACAACGTGCTGATGGCCGAGGGGCGGCAGGTCGCGGCCGCGCTCATCGCGGTGCCGTGATGGCGGATCGCGGCAAGCGTCGCCGGACCAGGCGTGCGGTGGGTGCTGCCGATCAGCCGAGGCCCTGCTGCTGCGCCACCATGCAGTAGACCATCGGGATGGACAGCATCACATTCGTGCGCGACGCCAGCATCGCGGTCCGCGCGGATTTCTTCTTCGCCTCGGCGTCCGCCTCGACGAGACCGAGAACCCGCTTCTGGTTCGGCCAGATGACGAACCAGACGTTGGCCGCCATGATGAGCGCCAGCCACATACCGATCCCGATGGTGGCGTAAGCGCCGTCGAGGAACAGCAGCGCGCTGAGAAGATAGCCGTTGAGATGGGCCGTGATCAGACCGAACAGCACGGTCGCCGCCGCGGCCCAGCGGAACCAGAACAGGGCCGACGGGGCGATCACCTTGCTGATCGCCGGCTTCTGCTCATCGGGTATCTTCGGCATGGACGGGGTCTGCACGAAGTTGAAGTAGTAGAGCAGACCGATCCACAGGATGGCCGTGAGCACGTGGAGCCAGCGGAAGAGGAAGGCGTAGTACCCCGCTTCGTCGACGGCGCCGACATGCAGGATGAGGAGCGCGATGACGGCCAGGCCGAGGCCGGCCAGCAGCGTTGCATGCAGAGATTCGAGTGGGTTTTTCATCATCGACCCCCGCAGAAAAGGAAAGCCACGTTATTTTCCAGTGACTTATTGTGCCTTCAATGAGCGACAGCACCATTTCTTGGCGGCCTCTAAGAATCCGTAAATATCGCCGCCATCAGTTTCATAGCCGAAACAAGAGCGACGCCGGCCTTCGTCCGGCTTGGGACGGACGGAGAACGGACAAGGTCGAGCCGTGACGACGCGGGAGCCGCAGCTTTCCTACTGTGCCGAGCAGGTTCGCCGGCAGGATCGGGACCGGTTTCTCACCGCGCTGTTCGCGTCGGCGGGGCGGCGCGAGGATCTTTTCGCGCTCTATGCCTTCAATCTGGAGGTGGCCCGTACGCGCGAGATGGTGCGCGAGCCGATGATGGGGCTGATCCGGCTGCAGTGGTGGCGGGAGGCGATCGACGGCATCTATAGCGGCGTGGTCCGGCGGCACGAGGTGGTTCGCCCGCTCGCGGCGGCCGTGGAGCGGCATCGTCTTTCCCGCTCGCATTTCGATCGGCTGCTCGCTGCCCGAGAGGCGGATATGGAAGACGCCCCGCCGGCGACCATGCAGGCGCTCCTCGACTACGCGGAGGGCAGCTCGGCGAGCCTCGTTCTGCTGGCGCTCGAGGTTCTGTCGCAGAACGGCGAGGGACGGGAGGGGCCTGCCGCCGCCGCCGGGCGGCATGTCGGCATCGCCTGGGCCCTGGTCGGGCTGATGCGGGCGATTCCGTTCCATGCCCGGGCGAAACGGCTCTATCTGCCGGAAGACCTGATGGCACGGACGGGGGTGCGGCGGGGCGACATCTTCGAGTTCCGACCGTCGCCGGCGCTGGCCGAAGCCGTGCGGGAGGTCGCGGACGCGGCCAAAGCGCATCTAATCCGGGCGCGTGCCCTGAAGCGCTCGGTGCCGCGCAACCTCGTGCCGGCACTTCTGCCGGCCGTTTTGGCGGGGCTGTATTTGCGACAGCTGGCGAAGGCGCGCTACGACGTCTTCGACGCGCGCGTTCAGGAAGCGCCGCCTGGCCGCGCCTGGCGCCTGGCGTTCCGCGCCCTTCAGGGAGCGTACTGACTACTCTGCCGCCGCTGGCGCCGCGGCATTGAGCCAGCGGTCGAGATCGGCGAGGGCACGCGCGGCGAGCGCCGGCTTGCGTTCCGCCCGCCCCTTGCGTCCGGCCGCGGCGGCGGGCAGTGGCGGAAACAGCCCGAAATTCACGTTCATCGGCTGGAAGGTCCGCGCATCGGCGCCACCGGTGATATGGCCCAGCAGCGCGCCCAGCGCGGTTGTCGGCGGCGGTGCCGGCGCCTCCATCCCCCGGCGCTCGGCGGCCGCGAACCGGCCCGCGAGCAGGCCGATGGCGGCGCTCTCGACATAGCCTTCGACCCCGGTGATCTGGCCGGCGAAGCGCAGCCGCGGCTGCGCGCGCAGGCGCAGGCGAGAATCCAGCAGGCGCGGGCTGTTCAGGAAGGTGTTCCGGTGCAGCCCGCCGAGGCGCGCGAACTCCGCCCGTTCGAGGCCCGGGATCATCCGGAAGATCCGTATCTGCTCGCCGTATTTCAGCTTCGTCTGAAACCCGACGATGTTGTAGAGGGTGCCAAGCGCGTTGTCCTGGCGCAGCTGGACCACCGCGTAGGGCCGCCGTCCCGTGCGCGGGTCGGTCAGCCCGACCGGCTTCATCGGGCCGTAGCGCAGCGTGTCGCGGCCGCGCGCGGCCATCACCTCGATCGGCAGGCAGCCCTCGAAATAGGGCGTGCTCCGCTCCCACTCCTTGAACTCGGTCGTCTCGCCGGCGAGCAGCGCCTCCACAAAGGCCTCGTACTGGGCCCGGTCCAAGGGGCAGTTGATGTAATCCGCGCCGTCCGAACCCGCGGCGGCCCCCGGTCCGGACTTGTCGTAGCGGGACTGGAACCAAGCGCGCTCCATGTCGATCGAGTCCCGGTAGACGATGGGTGCGATCGCGTCGAAGAAGGCGAGGGAGTCCTCCCCGGTCAGCGCATGGATGGCCTCCGCCAGGGCCGGCGAGGTGAGCGGGCCGGTCGCGACGATCACCTGGTCCCATTCCGGCGGCGGCAGACCGGCGACCTCGCCGCGTTCGATGGTGACCAGCGGTTCGGCCTGAAGCCGCGCCGTGACCTCGCCCGAGAACGCCTCGCGGTCGACGGCCAGGGCGCCGCCGGCCGGTAGCTTGTGCGCGTCGGCGGCGGCCAGGATCAGTGAACCGCAGCGCCGCATTTCCTCGTGCAGCAGGCCGACCGCGTTGTGGGACGCGTCGTCGGACCGGAAGGAGTTCGAGCAGACGAGCTCGGCCAGGCCGTCGGTCGCATGGGCCTCGGTCCGGCGGAACGGGCGCATCTCGTGCAGCACGACCGGCACGCCGGCGCGCGCGAGCTGCCAGGCCGCCTCGCTGCCGGCGAGGCCGCCGCCGATCACGTGCACGGGCCGTGTCTCGCTCCGGTTCATCGGACGAAGAGATAGCGCCGCGACCGGGCGGTCGCAACTCGGCGGTGCGGCGTTCGCCCTATCGCAACGCGTTGTGGATCAGATAGGCGGCGAAGTCGGCAGGCTTCAGCCTGATCTCCTTGAGTTCCTCCGCGCCGGCCAGAGCCCGCCTGACGACGATGTGATTCTCCACATTGGCCGGGGAGACCTTGAAGACGCCGACGGTTCCCTTGAGCTTGGGGTAGAAGGCGGGGTCGATCATCTTCTCCTTGGCGGCGAGGCGGGCGATGACCTCCTCTTCGGTCAACCCTTCGGCCTCCTGCTTCTTCACCAGGGTCCAGTCGGTCTCGCCGGCCCAGCCGGCTTCGATGAGCGGCTTCACCGGCTCTTCGGCGTAGCCGACCTTGAAGACGTTCTTGCTCAGTCCGACGTCGGAGGCCCATTTGCTCAGCCTTGCGCTGCGGGCCACGTAGATCACGCCCATCTTTGCGTCCTGTCAGGTTCCGCCGTTCCCAATCCGGTCAGGCCCGGCGCTTCGTCTCGGTTCGGCCGAGATAAGGGGCGAGGTACTGCCCGGTATAGCTCTCCGGCACGGCGGCGATCTGCTCCGGCGTGCCGGCCGCGACCAGCCGTCCGCCCTTGTCACCGCCCTCGGGGCCGAGGTCGAGGATCCAGTCGGCGGTCTTGATGACCTCGAGGTTGTGTTCGATGACGACCACCGTGTTGCCTTGGTCGACCAGGGCCTGCAGGACCTCGAGAAGCTTGCGCACGTCCTCGAAATGCAGCCCGGTCGTCGGCTCGTCGAGGATGTAGAGCGTCCGCCCCGTCGCCCGGCGGGACAGCTCGCGCGCCAGCTTCACCCGCTGCGCCTCGCCGCCGGACAGCGTCGTCGCCGGCTGGCCCACTTGGATGTAGCCAAGACCAACGCGCTGGAGCGTCGTGAACTTGTCGCGGATCGACGGCACGGCCTTGAAGAACTCGGCCGCCTCGTCGACGGTCATGTCGAGCACGTCGGCGATCGACTTGTTGCGGAAGGTCACCTCCAGCGTCTCGCGATTGTAGCGCTTGCCCTTGCAGACGTCGCATTGGACGTAGACGTCGGGGAGGAAGTGCATCTCGATCTTGATCACCCCGTCGCCCTGGCAGGCCTCGCAGCGGCCGCCCTTCACGTTGAAGGAGAAGCGGCCCGGCTTGTAGCCGCGCGCCGTCGCCTCGGGCAACCCGGCGAACCAGTCGCGGATGGGCGTGAAGGCCCCGGTGTAGGTCGCAGGGTTCGAGCGAGGCGTCCGGCCGATGGGCGACTGGTCGATATCGACGATCTTGTCGAGGAACTCGAGCCCCTCGATGCTGTCGTGCTCGCCCGGATGCGTGCGGGCTCCGTTGAGCCGCCGCGCCAGGGCCTTGTAGAGCGTCTCGATGATCAGGGTGGACTTGCCGCCGCCCGAGACGCCGGTCACGCAGGTGAAGGTGCCGAGCGGGATCTCGACCGTGATGTTCTTCAGGTTGTTGGCCCGCGCGCCGACGATGCGGATCGCCTGGCCCTTCGCGCCCGGCCGCCGAACCGCGGGCAGCGGGATCTGCCGGATGCCGGTCAGATACTGGGCCGTCAGGCTTTCCGGGTTCTGCATCACCTGTTCCGGGGTGCCGGCGGCGACGACTTGGCCGCCATGCACACCCGCGGCCGGCCCCATGTCGATCAGGTAATCGGCCGCGCGGATCGCCTCCTCGTCGTGCTCGACCACCAGCACCGTATTGCCGAGGTCGCGCAGCCGCTCCAGCGTCGCGAGCAGCCGCGCGTTGTCGCGCTGGTGGAGGCCGATCGAGGGCTCGTCCAGCACGTAGAGCACGCCGGTGAGGCCGGAGCCGATCTGCGAGGCCAGCCGGATCCGCTGGCTCTCGCCGCCGGAGAGCGTCGCCGAGGCCCGGTCGAGCGTCAGGTAGTCGAGCCCGACGCTGTTGAGGAAGCCCAGGCGCTCTTTGATCTCCTTCAGGATGCGGTAGGCGATCTCCCGCTGCTTCTCGGTCAGCCGCCCTTCGATCTCGGCGAACCATGCGCCCGCCTGCGCGATCGACATCGCGGCGACCTCGGCGATGTTGAGGCCGGAGATCTTGACGGCGAGCGCCTCCGGCTTCAGCCGCTGGCCGTTGCAGGCCTCGCACGGGCTCGTCGACTGGTAGCGCGACAGCTCCTCGCGGATCCAGGCGCTGTCGGTCTCGCGCCAGCGCCGCTCCATGTTGTGGATGACGCCTTCGAACGGCTTCTGCGTGCGATAGCTGCGCAGGCCGTCGTCGTAATGCATCGTGATCGGCTCGCCGCCGGAGCCGAACAGGATCGCCCGGCACACCGCCTCCGGCAGGTCACGAAAAGGCGTGGTCATGCTGACCTTGTAGTGCCGGGCGAGGCTCTCCAGCGTCTGGACGTAGTACTGCGTCGAGGAGGTCGCCCAGGGCGCAATCGCCCCTTCGCGCAGGCTCTTCCGGTCGTCCGGCACGACCAGCTCCGGATCGAAATAGAGCTTGGTGCCGAGCCCATCGCAGGTCGGGCAGGCGCCGAACGGGTTGTTGAACGAGAACAGCCGCGGCTCGATCTCGTCGATCGTGAAGCCGGAGACGGGGCAGGCGAACCGGGCCGAGAAGATCGTCCGTCCCGCGACCTCGCCCTTCTTCGCCTTTCGTCCGGCAGGCGCGGCGTCGGCGTCGTCCACATAGACCAGCCCGTCCGACAGGTTCAACGCGGTCTCGAGGCTGTCGGCGAGCCGCTGTTCGATCCCGGGCCGCACGATCAGCCGGTCGACCACCACTTCGATGTCGTGCTTCAGCTTCTTGTTGAGGGCCGGGACCTCGTCGATCTCGTAGAGCGTCCCGTCCACCTTGACCCGCTGAAAGCCGCGCTTCTGAAGGTCCGCCAGCTCCTTCCGGTATTCCCCCTTGCGGCCGCGCACGACCGGCGCCAGAAGATAGAGCCGGGTGCCCTCGGCCATCGCCATGACGCGGTCGACCATCTGGCTGACCGTCTGGCTCTCGATCGGCAGGCCGGTCGCGGGAGAGTAGGGCACCCCGATCCGCGCGAACAGCAGGCGCAGATAGTCATAGATCTCGGTCACCGTGCCGACCGTCGAGCGCGGGTTCTTCGAGGTCGTCTTCTGCTCGATCGAGATCGCCGGCGACAGGCCCTCGATCGAATCCACGTCCGGCTTCTGCATGAGCTCGAGGAACTGCCGGGCGTAGGCGGAGAGCGACTCGACATAGCGGCGCTGGCCCTCGGCATAGATCGTGTCGAAGGCGAGCGACGACTTGCCGGAGCCCGACAGGCCGGTGATGACGACCAGCTTGTCGCGCGGGATGTCGACGTCGATGTTCTTCAGGTTGTGTTCGCGCGCGCCGCGGACGGAGATCTGCTGACCGCCGGTTTTCGTGGGCATGAACTGGATCGACCGCTTTCGGAATGAGGCCATGACTATATCGCCGCGCCCGGAAAAATCGACTCCCAAAGCGCGGCGAGGGGTATTCGCGAAGGGCGGAAAATCGCCATGGCTTATGTGGCGCCGGCGGCCGGGCATGACAAGTGAAGACCGGGCATGACAAGTGAAGACCGGGCATGACAAGTGAAGAGTGGCGGGCGGGCCGGCAATCCGTGTAAGGTCTCAGGACAGGCCACCCTTCGGTCGCCGGAGGCGCAAGGGGCCCGGCGCTAGGGGTTTTTCGACAGCGAGGGATGTTTCATGGCTGGAAGCGTCAACAAGGTCATTCTTATCGGCAATCTCGGGCGCGACCCGGAAATACGCAGCACGCAGGACGGGACGCGTGTCGCCAATCTCTCGGTCGCGACCTCGGAGACCTGGCGCGACCGCAATTCCGGCGAGCGCCGCGAGCGGACCGAATGGCATCGCGTCGTGGTCTTCAACGACCGGCTCGTCGACGTCATCGAGAAGTTCCTGAAAAAGGGCTCGAAGGTTTATCTCGAGGGGCAGCTCCAGACCCGGAAATGGACGGACCAGTCGGGGCAGGAGCGCTATACGACCGAGATCGTCCTGCAGAAGTACCGCGGCGAGCTGACGATGCTTGACGGCCGCGGCGAGGGTGGAGGGTTTGCCGAGTCTCCGGTCGACGAGGGCGGCTACGGTGGCGGTTTCGGTGGAGGCGGTGGCAAGGGCACGCCGAGCCGCGGCCCGGCGCCGATGTCCGACCTCGATGATGAGATTCCGTTCTAACCGCCTGGTTTTGCGAGAAGCAGGTCCGACTTGTGCGCCGAATGCGGCGGGAGCATGATCGATCGGCGAATGCCTCTGCGGCAGGGACCGCACAAGGATAGGAACCAATGGAAAAGAATCGGCTTTTCGACCGGCTTCTGGCCGGGAAGATGTCACGCCGGGAGATCAACCGCGTTCTTGCTGCCGCCGGCATTGGCTTGGCGGCGATACCGCTGGTGCCGGGCCGGTCGCGTGCCCACGGCAATCTGACCTTCTTCACCTGGGGCGGCTATGACATCCCGGAGGTGATGCCGAAATATGTGGAGAAGCACGGCGGCACGCCGGAGTTCTCCCTCTTCGCGACCGAGGAAGAGGCGCTGCAGAAGATGAGGGCCGGCTTCGATGTCGACGTGATGCACCCCTGCAGCTACAACATCAAGCGCTGGAAGGACGCTGGGCTCCTGCAGCCGATCGATGTCGGCCGTGTCCCGGAATACGAGAACATCTGGGAGAAGTTCCGGACCATCCCGCAGACCGCCTTCGACGGAGACGTCTATTTCATTCCCTGGGACGCCGGCACCGCGTCGGTGCTCTATCGCACCGACCTCGTCGATCCGGCCGACGTGGCGGAGCCGTCCTGGTCGCTGCTCTTCAATGAGACGTACAAGGGCAAGCTGTCCATGTACGACACGGACACGACGCTGGTGGAGATCGCTGCGCGCGTCCTCGGCTATTACAAGGACTACCTCCATCTGAGCGACGCGCAATTGTCGGAAATCCGCAAGATGCTGGCGAAGCAGCGGGACCTGACGCGGTTCTACTGGTCCGATCAGACGCAGATCGATCAGGCCGTGGCCTCGGGCGAGGTGGTCGCCACCTACGCCTGGGTGGGCTCCCTGACGTCGCTCAAGCAGCAGGGTGTTCCGGTGGGCTACATGATCCCGAAGGAAGGCATTCTGGGCTACTGCTGCGGTCTGGTCCGCCACGCGCGTGCGCCGGGCGACGAGCAGTCCGCCTATGACCTCATCAACGCGATGCTCGATCCGGAGGTCGGGAAGTACCTCGTCGAGGAGCAGGGCTACTTCCATTCGAATCGCCGGACCTATGACCTGGTGGATCCGGCGATCCTGGGCGACATGGGCCTGAGCGATCCGGCGGCGACATTCAACGCGATGACGATCGAGCCGGAGCCCGAGGAACCCTATCGCAGCAAGTACATCCGGCTGGTGACCGAGGTGAAGGCCGGGGTCAACTAGTTTTCGCGATAATACGTCGGCCGACAGGAACTTGGAGGAGCGGCGCCGGCTTCGGCCCGGCGCCGCTCTTCTGCTTTCGATCACTCTTTGCGCGGCCACCTTGAAGACTGCCCGTCGGGGCACAATTTATTGTTCGCACCTGCGAAATCTGGTAGATTTTGAGGCCTCGGGGGGCGCGCAGCCGGCCTGTTTTCCACGGCCGGCAGGAACGCCTTGCCCGCGACTCGGCGATACCCGTCATCTTATTGATTCTTCTGGGCAATATTCGTGACCGCGACACCGACTCCACCGTCCTTCGACATCACGCCCGTGACCATCGAGGAGGAGATGAAGCGCTCCTACCTCGACTACGCGATGAGCGTCATCGTCAGCCGCGCGCTGCCGGACGTCCGGGACGGGCTGAAGCCCGTTCATCGACGCATCCTTTTTGCGATGAAGGAGGCGGGATACGACTTCAACAAGCCGTTCCGCAAGTCGGCCCGCGTGGTCGGTGATGTGATGGGTAAGTACCATCCGCACGGGGACGCCGCGATCTATGACGCGATGGTGCGGATGGCGCAGGATTTCTCGATGCGCCTGCCGCTGGTTGACGGGCAGGGCAATTTCGGCTCGATGGACGGCGATCCGCCCGCGGCCATGCGCTACACGGAGGTGCGGCTCGCGCGCGCGGCCAGCGCGCTGCTCGACGACATCGAGAAGGAAACGGTCGACTTCCAGCCCAATTACGACGAGTCGGCGCAGGAGCCGGTGGTCCTGCCGGCGCGCTTTCCGAACCTTCTGATCAACGGTGCCGGCGGCATCGCCGTGGGCATGGCGACGAACATCCCGACCCACAATCTGGGCGAGGTGATCGATGCCTGCTGCGCCTATATCGACAACCCGGACATCACCATCGACGAGCTGATGCAGCACCTGCCGGGTCCGGATTTTCCGACGGGGGCGATCGTCCTCGGCCGGGCCGGCATCCGCGAGGCCTACCATACGGGCCGCGGGTCGGTGGTGATGCGCGGCCGCACCCATGTCGAGGAGATCCGCAAGGATCGCGAGGCCATCGTCATCACCGAGATTCCCTATCAGGTGAACAAGGCCCGCATGATCGAGCGCATCGCCGAGGTCGTGCAGGACAAGGTGATCGAGGGCATCGCCGACCTGCGCGACGAATCGGACCGCGACGGGGTCCGGGTGGTGGTCGAACTGAAGCGCGATGCTGTGGCCGATGTGGTGCTCAACCAGCTCTATCGCTACACGCCGCTGCAGACGAGCTTCGGGGTCAACATGCTCGCGCTCAACGGCGGCCGGCCGGAGCTGATGAACCTGAAGGACATCCTGGCGGCCTTCGTCACCTTCCGCGAGGAGGTGATTACCCGGCGGACCGCCTATGACCTCGGCAAGGCGCGGGAACGCGCCCACCTCCTCGTCGGTCTGGCGATCGCGGTCGCCAACATCGACCGCGTGATCGAGATGATCCGCCGCGCCCCCGATCCGGCGACGGCGCGCGAGCAGTTGATGGCGGTGGACTGGCCGGCGCGGGAGGTCGAGGCGCTGATCAAGCTGATCGACGAACCCGGCCGCGACGTCTCCGAGGATGGCTCCTATCGCCTGTCGGAAGCGCAGGCCCGGGCCATTCTCGATCTGCGCCTGCAGCGCCTGACGGCCCTCGAACGCGACAAGATCGCCGACGAGCTCAAGGAACTGGCCCGGAGCATCACGGATTTCCTCGAGATCCTCGGGTCGCGGGCGCGACGGATGGAGATTCTGCGTACCGAACTGACCGAGATCAAGGAGCAGTTCGCGACGCCGCGCCGCACGACGCTGGAGGAGAACGAGTTCGAACACGACATCGAAGACCTCATCCAGCGCGAGGACATGGTGGTCACCGTAACGCATGGCGGCTACATCAAGCGCGTCCCGCTCTCGGCCTACCGGGCCCAGCGCCGCGGCGGCAAGGGGCGCGCTGGCATGGCCACGCGCGACGAGGACTTCGTGAGTCAGCTCTTCGTCGTCGATACCCATACACCGGTGCTGTTCTTCTCGACCACCGGCATGGTCTACAAGATGAAGGTCTACCGCCTGCCGCTGGGAACGCCGCAGGCGCGCGGCAAGGCGCTCGTCAATCTGCTGCCGCTGCAGGAGGGCGAAACCATCTCGACCTTGATGCCGCTGCCGGAGGACGAGGAGAGCTGGGGGGACATGTTCGTCATGTTCGCCACCGCAAGCGGATGTGTCCGCCGCAACCGGCTGTCGGACTTCGTCAGCGTCAAGGCGAACGGCAAGATCGCCATGAAGCTCGACGAGGGCGACCGTCTGATCGGCGTGCAGACCTGCACGGAAGGCGACGACGTGCTGCTCGCGGCGCGTGGCGGGCAGGCGATCCGGTTCCCGGTGTCGGACGTCCGCGTCTTCAGCGGGCGCAGCTCGGTCGGCGTCCGCGGCATCCGGTTGAGCGAGGGCGACGAGGTGATCTCCATGTCTATCCTCCGTCACATCGAGGTCGATACGAGCGAGCGCGAGGCCTATATCCGCATGGCCAATGCGCGCCGGCGTGCGGCGGGCGATAGCGGCGCCGGTGTCGAGAATGGAAACGGCGAGGCGGCTCAGGGCGGCCTCACGCCCGAGCGCTTCGCCGAGCTGGAGGCCGCCGAAGAGTTCATTCTCAGCGTTACCGCGAACGGCTTTGGCAAGCGGACCTCCGCTTATGAGTACCGCATCACCAGCCGCGGCGGGCAGGGTATCGCGAACATCGAGACCTCCGACCGCAACGGTCCGGTGGTCGCATCCTTCCCGGTGGCCCATTCCGACCAGGTCATGCTCGTAACGGACGGCGGCCAGCTGATCCGGCTGCCGGTCCACGACATCCGGATCGCCGGGCGGAAGACGCAAGGGGTGGTGCTCTTCAAGGTCGCGAACGGCGAGCAGGTGGCATCGGTCACGCGGCTGGCGGACCAGAACGGCAACGGAGAGGCCGGCAACGGCACCGCCGCGAACGGCGAAGCGACCGGCAATAGCGCGGCTGCCGGAGACGGGGGAGGCACGGTCAATGACTAGGATGCGGACCGGCGTCTATCCGGGCACGTTCGATCCGATCACCAACGGTCATATGGACATTGTGCGCCGCGCTGCGCGGCTGGTGGACCGCCTCGTCATCGGGGTCGCGCGGAACGCCGGGAAGAACCCGCTTTTCAGCATCGACGAGCGGGTCGAGCTGGTGCGCGAGGAGGTTGCGGACCTCAACAACGGCGAGCGGGTCGTCGAGGTGATGGCGTTCGATAATCTTCTGGTGCATTTCGCGGAATCGATGGGGGCCGCCCTCATCATCCGTGGCCTGCGCGCGGTCTCGGACTTCGAGTACGAGTTCCAGATGGTCGGCATGAACGCGCGCCTCGCCCCCGGCATCGAGACGGTCTTCCTGATGGCATCGGAGCGCAACCAGTTCATCTCGTCGCGCTTCGTCAAGGAGATCGGGCAGATGGGCGGCGACATAAGCCAGTTCGTCAGCCCGCGCGTGGCCGCGCGCCTGGCTGCCAGCTTTGACCGCGAGCGGCGGCAGGGCGGCAATCCTGGAAAGCCGGACCAGACCCTCGGCGAGCCCTGAGGCCGCAACGGGCGGTTTTCCTGTTTTCAACCCCGGGCCAAAGTGTTAGATGGGGCGGCGTCGCTCCCGCGCCGCTCATGGGCACGTCGCTCGGCGGTTGGGTGTCCGACTTTCAATGAGCGAGGCCGGGACCTATAGGCGCCATCGAACCGGCAAGTTGGCGCCGCGGGCAAAGGCCGGGTAGCGCCATCGGAATCGCTCCGTGAGCCCGTAGCTCAGCTGGTAGAGCACGAGACTTTTAATCTTGGGGTCGTGGGTTCGAATCCCACCGGGCTCACCAAAATCAACGACTTAAGGGAAGGGCGGGGCAACAGATCCGAAAGGCCGGGCCAGGGGCAACACGGGCAAAACAAAGCCCCGGCTACCCTCGGTTTCGGCTTTACGTGCTCGATGCATCGCACCGATCACGATTTCCGTTCCGGCGAAGAATCATTAACATGCATGCGCGGCAGAGTTCATAAGGAGCGCAGCGCATGCGTATCGGCGAGCCGATGACCGGCATTGCCCGGCGGGCATTGGCCACCCTCACCGTCGTTCTTTGTTCGGCGGTCTGGGCCGCGCCTTCCGCGCAGGCGGATCCGCCACCCTGGGCGCCGGCGCACGGCTATCGCGCCAAGAAAGGGCACAAGCGTGAGCAGATCGTCTATGTTGCGCCGTTCGGCATCGATCTCGGCCGCTGCAACCGCGATCTGCTCGGCAGCGTACTAGGCGGTGCCGCGGGCGCGGCGCTCGGCTCAACGATCGGTGATGGGGATAGGCGCGCCGTCGCCATCGTCGGCGGGACGATCATCGGTGCCATTGTCGGCGGCAGCATCGGGCGCGCGATGGACCAGGTCGACCAACATTGTGTGGGCCAGGTTCTGGAGCACGCGCCGGACGGCGGACCCATCGTCTGGACCGGAGACGGCGGGCCCCGCTATCAGGTGACGCCCGTCCGGACCTACCAGGATCCGGCCGGCCGCTACTGCCGCGAGTACACGGCCTCTGCGGTGATCAATGGCGAGCCGGAGACGATCTACGGCGTCGCCTGCCGTCAGCCGGATGGCTCTTGGCGGCTCGTCAACTGACGCCAATCCGTTGTCGTCCGCGGGCGCCGGCGCTTAACCGGCCTCCGCCGGGCGCGATGCGGCGGGCTTTCCCCGAACGCGGTTAGCGATCCTCTGTCACGGTGTCCCGCTCGGGCCTCCGGGGCGCCCGGTGGGAACCAGGCGGTCTTCTCTGTGTTGTTCCGCCCGTTTGGTTCGCAAAGAAAACGACTATCGGGAGATCGGCAATGTTGAAGCTATTATCGGGGACGGCGCTCGCGGCCGTGCTTGCCGCACCGGCTTGGGCGCAAACGGCCAGCTATGGCCAACCGCTCCAGAAGATGGAGGTCGAGATCTGCAGCTCGGCCAACGGCTCGCCGGCCTGCCGGGGCGTCCCGGATTGGGGCATAGCGCCGCAGGCCGGACTCCCTAGCGTCTCGGATAGTCAGCCGGGCGTCATCGCCGGCGCGGATGCCGACAACGAAGATTGGCAGCCGGATGCCGGCCGCGGCTCCACCGGAGCGAACTCGGCGGACCGGCGCAACGGCGGCATCGCAACCGGCGGCATCGCTGATGGCGATGACGGTGATACGGGCTCGGTCAGCGATGGCGGTACCGCCACGGCCGGCGGAGAAACCGGTACTGGCGATACAGGTGGGGACGATACCGGCGGCGGCGATACCGCCAGCGGCGGTGATACCAGCGGCGGTGATACCACCGGCGGCGATACCGCCAGCGGCGGTGATAGCGGCGGCGGCACCGGCGGGGATGATGCCGGGGCCGGCGGCACAGGCAATGGCGACACGGGCGGCGATGCCACCGGCGGGGGCGAAATCAGCGGCGGTACCTCGTAATCGCCCCTGTAAGGCGTTTCACGTGTCGCCCTCGGACGGGTGAGAGGATTCGGGCTCTCGTCGTTCCGACAGTTCCCGAATGGCGACAGCGGCGTCGCGAATGCCCGCCTCGACGGCCTGCTTGATAGCAGGTCCCAGCATCTCCTCGAGGCGCGCCGCTGCGCGGCGATAGGCCGCGCGCTCGGCATCGCGGATGACCTCGGCCACGCGATCGAAATCGGCCGTGGTCAAGGTGGAGCAGAACAATAGCTGGCGCCGCAAGGCGATCAGGAGCTGCCGGGCTCGTTCTTCCGCCGTCATGACACCGCGCTCCTGAGTTTGGCCGATCGCCTATGACTGCCCGGTGCCGACGATGACGGATCGGAGGTCGCCCGGTGTGATCGGCTTGCTCAGATAGCCGATGTTCCGCTCGAACGCCCTCGACTTGACGTTCGGGTCGACGTCTCCGGTGATGATGCAGGCCGGGATATCGGTGCTCAGCAGCCGGCGCAGAGCGTCGACAGCGTCGATTCCGTTTCGCCCAGGCAGACGGTAGTCGGCGATGATCAATCGCGGCCGAATCTGTTGCTCCGTCACCAGATCGATGGCGGTTTCTGTGGAGGTGGCGGTGATCGCCCGCTCACCGAGTTCCCCGATCATGACAGACATCGACATCGCGATCAGCGCGTCGTTCTCAATGATCAGCACAGCGCGGTCATGCCCGTCGGGTCCATGAGCGTCCCCCGCGGGAGCTGGTGCGATCGGAACCGGCGGTGGGTTCGCCTTTCGCTCCCCTTCCGGGGCAGGGGCAGCCAGCGGCGCCGTCTTGTCCGCGATGCCAAGAACGACCGAGAAACGCGAGCCGCGGCCGGGGGTAGACTGAAGCTCGAGCCGATGGCCGAGCAGGGCGACGAGACGCCGCACGATCGACAGGCCGAGCCCGTGACCCTCCGCATATTCGCGTCCGGGATTGGCGATCTGAAAGAACTCGTCGAAGACGGCCGCCTGGTGCTCGGGCGCAATGCCGGGGCCGGTGTCGATCACGTCGATTCGGATCTCGCTGCCACGTCGCCGCGCCCCGATCAACACCGAGCCGCGTTCGGTGTAGCGGATTGCATTCGCCACCAGATTGGTAAGGATGCGCTCGAGCAGAAAGGAGTCGCTGTCCACGCGCAGGTTGCAGTCGACGACGCGCAGCCGCAAACCCTTCCGTTGCGCCTCCTCGACGAACATATCGGCGAGCCGGCGAAACATTGCACCAACGGGAACGGCGGTCCGCTCGACCGGGATCCGGCCGGTGTCCAGCTTGGTGATGTCGAGATAGCTGTCGAGCTGCTTGGCGATGCGGGCGAGCGACTCCTGCCCGCGTTCGATCAATTCTTCCGATGACGGGTCCTTGACGCGCGACCGAAGCAGGCCGAGGAGGAGGCTGAGGGCGTTGAGCGGCTGCCGGAGATCGTGACTCGCGGCGGCGAGGAAGCGTGACTTGCTCCGGTTCGCCTCGGCCGCTTCTCTTGCCGCCTGCTGTGACTGTTCCAGCAGACGCGACGATCCTCGAAGTTCGCGCAGAAGCATCATGAGGAGAAGGCTTCCGCAGACGATGACCAGCATAAAGGACGCGAAGATTTCCGTGTAGCTCCGGATCATCCGCTCCTTGTTCTCGACGGCGGTGTCGTGCGCCATCACGCTCAGGACGATGTCGTGGAGCGCGGATCGAATCCGTTCCAGATCCGCCCGCAGCATCTGATACCCGGCTTCGTCGGTCGGCGTCAGAACCCGGATCGCGCGCTCGATCCGGGGGAGCTGCGCGAAGAGGTTCTCGATCTTTTGCTGGGGCATGAGCTGGCGGACGATCACGGCCTCCTCGCCCTCCAGGAGCAGGGGAATTCGGCTCCAGAAGATCTCAAAGCGACGTAAGACCTCCTCATGGCTCACCTCTTCGCCATGGTGGAACGCGGTGATCGAGTCGAGGAGGCGCAATGCCTCGATCTCGGCCTGGACAGCTGTCCAGGATCCGGCCCGGAAAAGCTCCAGGGACCGATCCCGCTCCTCGACGAGGCGCCAAAGGCTGACGAAACCGGCCGAGGCGAACAGAAGGGCGACGATGGCAATGACCGTTCGTGTCAGGATCCGGCGAGACGGCGTTGTCATTCGACCACCAGCCGCGTTAGCTGCCACACCATTTTCGGGGGAGCGGATTCCCGGATTTCGGGCACCTGATCGAGCGGGTAGGCAATCCAGAGCGGCCCCTTGTCGCGGATTCGCATGTAGCTGCCGTTCAGCTTGACGGCGATGACGACGTCGTAATTCTCGAAGTCGCTCAAAGGAATTTCGCTCTTGTAGTCGTTCAGGGCGATCGCTCTTACGGTGTTGCCGGTTGCGCCAACCAGATCCATGAGATCCCGGGCGAGAGGCCCGGTAAAGGTCAGCGTATCCTTTGACCAAGGCGTTGACGTGACGATCTCATGGCTCGGGAGCGCTTCAAGCATGGCGAGATCGAAGCGGGCCTCGCCCGGTGCGTTTGTGTTCTCGATCGCGCCCGAGACAGTCAGGATGACTTCTCCGGTCGGGGCGGGAATGGATCGGGACTCCGCTGACCCGGGGGGCACGCCAAGAACCGACAGTGCCAGCATCGCGACGCAAAGGGTTTGAAATCGGCGAAAGCCTCTCAGGAAGGCTGCCGCGGCGTTGCCACCGCCGATCGCCTTGGCTCGATAGGAACCCATCCAGAATCGCGCCGGCACCGCCGTCTCCTCGTGGCCTTCTCGAAAGACGCCAAGGCTATACCGAAATACTGCTATTCCATAGCGTGCCGGCCCCTATGGCAAGTCCCATGGGGTTTTCGATCGGGCCGTCCGAGCTGGCGCCCCGTGACGCGTAAGAGGCAGGGGCGGCTGTCGGGCGCAGATTATCCATCAGCGGCGAGGCGTTGCGCCGGGCAGTAGGTTGTGGCGCTTGCCGAAGCCTAGCCTTGACGCTCGCCGTTGGACGGGAGCGCTATCGGCGGCGGGAGTCCGATCCCGATCGCCCCCGCAGCCAAACGAGAAGCGTTTGGTAAACATTCCACCAGAGCGCTACGGGAACGGCAATGGACATTGCAAGCAGCAAGATCAGTCCAGTTATCTCGCCGCTGCCGTTAAGCAGCGCAGCAAGCCAAGCCGCGCCGGCGTCAAGCCAGATCTGGCCGGACGAAATCAGGTTTGGAAGATGAAGGGCCAACGTCATGCTCCCCCCAGCCGGCCGGGTCGGGCCGGGTCGGTCAGAAAAAAACGCGATCAGCTTTCCGCTTGACGTCACATCCGCGTTCAGCGGCGGGTGCCACGCGGCGTCAATGGTGGCGGGCCAGAGTTTTTTCCTCTGTCACCCGTCCGGACGGATGAGGCCGTACTGTCGCGACAGCCAGTACTACTGCATGCGGCCTTGGGCCGTGAAGGGAGAGTTTTGTGGCAGCGTGCGGCATCGCTGGCGGAATCGCGCTGCGATCGGGGAACCGGATACGGTCCAATAACGTTTTTCAGGTGCCGGGGTCTTGCTTCGTATCCCCCTGCGAAGCCTTTCACCCCCCTATCCCCGAGACCCCGGCACAGACCTCTCGCCGGAGGGGCCCCATCGGAACGGGGCCCCTCTTTCGATTCGCCGACATTCTGCCGTAGCCGGCCGGACCCGTGCCCGTTCGACCCTCGTCGCGCTGGGTCTGGGATCTGCCAACCTGGCGATGCGGCTCGTTCCCGAAGACATGCTCTTCCCGATGAACGACGGCCTCGTCGCGACCGAGATCGTCGCGAGGCCTCGCCGGGCGGACGCGGTTGGCCCTCTGCGCCTCGCTCCTGTCCGTCTTCTTCGGATTTCGGTCACGTCCCGCCATAAGGACACCTCCTGCGGCCGTTCCCCGAGCCAACGGACCTGCGGTCCGTTGGTTCGGGCCGTGTGGTCGTCCGGTGTCACTGGACGGCGATGGTCACGCCAGCGGCGGTGCCGGCTATGGTCGCCTGACTGATGACGGCGCCGGCCCTGCGAACCTCGACCGTGAGAGTGCCGCTCCCCGCTTCCTTGCGGATTTCGCAGGTCAGGCCGGAACCCGACAAGACATAGCGCTGCGGTGCCGTCCCCTCCAGGTCCAGGCGGCGAGAACCGGCGCCGGTCGCAAGAATGCAGTTGCCGCTGAAGCCCATGCCCGGGGTCCCGGTGATCTCGAGCGTCAACGAAGGAGCGTCGGCCCGCCCCGGCTCCGGCGCGAGGAGCAGGGCGAGGACCAGAAAGAACGGAACGAACGGCATCGCTGGGACATCCGGGGCCGTGCGAAGGGTCGGAGCCGCGCTATCGATGGGCCCATTGTGACATTGAACCCCGCGTTCTGTACGGCGTCGACCGGTTACTGCGGTCCAGAGGTTGCAAAGAGCAGGTCGTCCGTTGCCCGGCGGTCCTCTGGAGGCGTATCCGTCCGGCCGTAAAAGACGTGCCGCCCGATGCTCGGTCCTCGGCTCAACAGCTCTGCCCAAGAGGGCGTGACATAGTCGGCATGATACCAGAGGGCGCCGTCCGTCGGATCGGCGGTGTGCCCGTAGTAGACAAGGCGGGCGATCCGGTGGCACCGATCCCAGCTCCCCGCGCTGCTCGGCTCGTCACTCAGCCCATCGCACCACCAGGTGAACTGGCAGTTGTAACGTATCAGGTTGCCGCCTTGCCGGACCACGTCGCAGATCGTTTTGGGGAAGTTGGGGTCCGCGACCCGGTTCATCACGACATGGCCGACCGCAATTTTTCCCACCGTCGGCTCGCCGCGCGCCTCGAAGTAAATGGTCAGGGCGAGACACTCGATCTCCTCCTCTGCATCGGGTCCTGCAGAGGCCGGCCAGGCGAACAGAATGACGATAAGAAAAGCGGCGAAAGCAAGCCGGCTGCGACCTGCAGCAACGTTCGACAATGCTTGGCAAGACAAGCCACTAATGGATTTATGCATCGCGGGATCTGAAGTGTTGTGAACGGGTGATCCCACGCCCCACGCAAGACAACACCCGGACGGACGGAAAGTTGCGTCGGAGGGTTAACATCTTGTCTTTGCGGCTCGATCAACCAAGGTGAGGTAAACTTCCCGTCGGACACAGGACGAAACGCAAGGGTGAGAGCCGCGATCTCGATGGAGGAGCAGCGAAGCGAGACGCAGGACTTGGAAGCGAAAGGGACCGGCCCGCCGGCGGTCATCGACCACGAGCGCGCCGCGGCGATCGTCGACGCCGCCATCGCCCGTTACTGTGCGGAGCGCCGAAGGCGACTTCCCGATTTCATCGACCGCCATTACACCCTCGGCGGCGCCGCCCGCCTGCACGCCCGGGCCTTCGGCCGGGATCTCCTGCGGGCACCGGTCAATGTCGCCTTGGCGGTGCCGCAGCTTGCCCTGACGACGGCGGCAGCGGCGGGACGTGCCGCGGCGCGACGCTTCGAAGGCCGACGCGCGGCGCGCCTTGAGCGGTTGGCACGGCGGCTCGGCGGCAGGAGCCTGTTCCTCAGGACCGATGTCGCGGCTGAGATCGAATGGCTGATCTACACCGATCTGCTGGAGCTGCCCTATCGGCAGATTCACCCGACGCGGGGGGAGCGTGTCTCCACGCGCGACGCGCTTGCCGAAACGATCCTCAGCGATCCGCGAATCGACGAACCCCTCCGAGCGGCCGTCATGGCCTTGGGCGACCGTGCCGGAGACCCCGGCTTTCGGGCGCGCCTTGCCGAGGCGGTGGCCGTTTACGTCGGCAGCCGCGTTGCGGCGAACGAGATCGCAACGTCACTTGTCAGCATTGGCGTCGGGGCGCTGATGGCACGGCAGTTCACGCCGGGCATGCTCACGCTTGGCCCAACGGTTGCCGCAGCCGTCGCGAAGCACGCGGCCATCGCCAGTTTTCCGCTCGGTGCGAGCATAGGCGCGCTTTGGTATGGGATCTTTCCCGTTTCGGCCGGACCGCTGCTCGTTTCCGGCATCACGGGTGGCCTGGTCCTCACCGCGGCCTGTATCGCGGCCTTCGCGGGCGTCGTGGCCGATCCAGTCCAGCGCCGGCTTGGCCTTCACCGGCGGCGGTTGGAGAGGTTTCTCGCGGCGGTAGAGGAGGAGCTGACGGGCCGCGGAGCCGTGTCCTTCACGGTTCGTGACCACTATGTGGCCCGGCTCCTCGATCTGTTCGACCTTCTGCGGAGCGCGCAGCGTTTGGCACAGTAGCGCGCGTTGCCGGGTGGAGACTTAGATGAAGGCAAAGTAGATGATGATGAACGCTATGATGACGAGCGCCAGGGAGACACCCAGAACATACCGCACGATACCGCGTGTCCGTCCCGCACGCGCTTCTTCGGTGCTCAATTCCTGCGCTTCGTCGGGAGGCGAAGGCACTTTCCCTTTCATGTTCTCCTCGTCGGCCAAGTGTCTCAAATTTCGCGTCTTCGCCGGCGCCGGCCACGCCCTCCCGACCTAACGTTCGCCAGGGACCAAGGTTCCGGCGGCGATCCGAAGGCGCGGCGGGCCGGCCTCGGTCCCAACCTCAGCCCCAGGGGCCTCTCCTGCGTCTGCCGAAGAGCGGCGTTCCGCGGTTGCGGAACGGAAAGATCAGGATCAGGCCCGCGATGAACCCGCCGATATGGGCCCAGAACGCGATGCCGCCCTCCTGCCCGACAACCATGGCGCCCTGGACGAACTGGAGGAGGAACCACAGTCCGAGGACGATAAGCGCCGGGATCCGGGCCGTGTAGAAGAGGAACCCCAGCGGGATCAGGACCAGGACGCGGGCATGCGGGTGAAGGATGAGATAGGCGCCGAGGACCCCGCCGATGGCGCCGCTAGCCCCGACCATCGGAACGAGCAGGCCCGGATCCTGAAGACCTTGTGCCATGGCCGCAGCGGCGCCGCAGACGAGATAGAAGATCAGGAACTTGGCGTGCCCCATCGCGTCTTCGACGTTGTTCCCGAAGATCCAGAGATAGAGCATGTTGCCGATCAGATGGAGCCAACCTCCGTGCAGGAACATCGAGGTCAGCAGAGTGAGTTCGGGGGGAATCCAAGCAAGGTCGGGCGGCAGGCGCCGATCGCCGAAGAATACGCCGGGAATGAACCCAAGCGCATAGATCGCCTCCTGCTGGAGGGCGGGCGGGAGCGTCAGTTGCCAAAGGAAAACAAGAACGCAAGCGCCGATCAGGCCGATCGTGACGACCGGTCGGATCGTTGTCGGATTGTCATCGTGCAGCGGAATCAAGCATGATTCTCCGTCTGGAGGGCGATCTTACGGTTGCCGACCGGCCGTTGCGCAGGTCGGCCGCTCAGAGATGGGACCTTCAGCTTGCCAGGGCCCGGCGGATGGTGAGGACGACGTCGTCGGGCGAGTAGGGCTTGTTGAGGAACCCCTTCGCGAACGGACGCCCCTGCTGGACGGCATCGTCCAGGAAGGCCGTCAGGAACACAACCGGTATGCCGTATTCCTCGGAAAGCTGTTGCCCGGTGGTGATGCCGTCGATGCTGCCGGTGAGCTTGACGTCGACGAGCGCGAGATCCGTCTGGGCCTGACTCGCGATCGATAAGGCCGAGGCGCAGCTGTCGGCGATCCCCACGACGACGAAGCCGGCATTGACGAGCGACGCACGCAGGCTTTCGGCCTGCAGAGCATCGTCTTCGACGATCAGGATCCGGGCGGCGTCGCTCATTCGTGGCGCTCGTGCGTCGACCGGCATTCGAAATGAAAGCTTATCCTTTCCAATAACGTCCGAGCCGCCGTCCCGTTCCGTCCGGTCCGGCGACCGGGTCTGCGGTTCGGCAGAGACAAGAAATATGACGGAACATTTTGCTCCGCAATGTGTTTGTCTTTTTTCTTTTCCTAGAAACTTGGTCCGGAGCGTGGCGATGAACGACCATGTCTATAAGATCATTGAGCTGTCCGGCTCCTCGAGCGAGGGAATCGAAGGCGCCATTCGGAACGCCATCGCCCAGACGGCAAAATCGATTCACCATCTGCGATGGTTCGAGGTCAAGGAGATCAGGGGCCACATCAAGGATGACGGCGTCGCACACTATCAGGTTATTCTGAAGATCGGTTTTACGATCGAGGGAACGATGTCGTGATGCACGGCCAACTGTCCAACCGCATCGCTGCAGTCGTCCGCACGGGCATTCTGGCCCCGATGATCGTCCTTCTTTGCGCTTGCGGAACCACGACCGAAGACCGGACCCTCAGCGGAGTGGGGGCGGGGGCGGCAACGGGCGCGGGGATCGGCCTGTTGGCCGGTGGGATCGGCGTCGTTCCGGGCGCCCTCATCGGCGGAGCCGCAGGCGGGGGGCTTGGGGCTTTGACCGACGCAGAGGATTTCAACCTGGGTACGCCGCTCTGGCGCCGATAGTGCCGTTCCGCCCCTTCCTGCCCGATATGCCCTCCCGCATCCGGCTGTGGTGAATTCGGTACCGTCGGCTTGTACCTCCGGGACCGACAGTCGTTCGGTCCGATCCCTGTATCCGCCCTTTTGAGGGAGCGCGCTTCGGGCGGTCCAATGGACCGAAGCAGACGGCGCAGCGCTCAAGACGGTGCCAAGAACGTTGCCTCCCGCTGGCGGCCGGCCCATAATTTCCCGCAGGTGCCGCTCGGACGGCGCCGCCTTCCGCGACACGAACGATCCCATGGGAGGCCACTCGACCATGCAAATCATCATCGACCAGTCGGATCTGCAGCGCTTGTCGCCATCCACTCGGGCTGAGTTGGCGGCTCTGATGCAACGCAGCGAGGACTCGGCCACGACCTCGGCGCGGAACAAGAAGGGCTTCCGGTGGCGTGCCCCGTACGATCTGACGCCCGAACTGACGAAAAAGCTGATGCGCGGGTTGGGCGCCGAATCGAAGGAACGACTGCGCCTGTTCGCGGACAAGGGAGGGCGCGTCAGCATGCGCGAGCTCCTTGCGGTCACCGGCGACGAGGACTGGCGCGCCCTCACACCTTTCGAAGGAGCCATCACCCGCAAGCTGCGACGCCTTGTCGGCGACGAGAACAAGATGGTCTCGCTTATCATGTGGGATTACGGCGCGGAGAAATGGGACCCGGAGCACAAGACGCTCGTCGATGGGGTCTATTACGTCTCCGACAAGACGGCATCATCGCTCCAGAGTTATTTCGGCCTGAGCTGATACCGGCTCTGCCGGGAGGTTGATGCGCCGGCTGAATCCAATCCCTCTAATTGTTGCGGCAATTCGGAAATCGCCGGCGTTCGAAGTGCCGCAGTCGGACCGGTGACCTGGAAGGCCGGGCGCGGCGCCGGATCTTCGGGACCGTGGACGGGCTTTGTTCCGTGCGCTTAGTCCAGCTTTTGCCGGAACGGCGTGTGGCAGTTGCCGCAGCCTTGCTTGCCGAGCGTGACGAACTGCTCGGCCACTGCCGCCCGGTCGCCCGTTGCGGCGACCTCGACGAGCTTCGCACTCTCCTCCCCGAATCGATGGGCGGCCGCCTCGAACTCGGTCCAGTCCTGCCAAATCGCGGACTTGGCGCCGGTCCGGCCGACATTGTCGTCCATACTCGTGCCTTCCGGGAAGAGGGCGGGGATCCTTTGCGCCGCGGCGGCAAGCGCCCGGGCATGCTCGGCGACTCCGGAAACGTCGCCGCCGTTCTCGAGAATCCCGTTGATGGCCTTCATATGGCGCCCCTGGTCCTTCATCAGGGCTTGGCGTTCCTCGATGATCGATGCCGGATCGCCGGCTGCACGAAGGGAACCGACGGCGATCAACCCTGCCAGCACCACTACCGTTCCGCCGATGACGCCAAGCGCATTCCCCTTCATTCGGGCCTCCCGCAATTTTCGGATCAATCAGTGCCGACGAAGCATTGGTGCCGCCGCGAGGGAGAAGCATCATGCCATCCTTCGCGAGAAGAAATCCCCCTTGAGGCGGCCATAGCTTAGAAAATCGAGGCAGGCTGTAAAGTAGGTTCTGCGAAGTAACGAAGTCACCCGGCGCATCCGGTCGTACGCCGCCACGCATGCGGCGGCCGTTGCGGCCGTCGTGCAGGCGCCGCTTCGCGGCAATGACGGATCAGGCGCGGCGGGCTGCCGCCGGAGTGCGGCCGGCGGGAAAGGTCGGGGCCGATCTGCTCCTGCCGCGGCTGGGACCAAGTCGCCGGATATTGCGGAACACGGCGCCGCATCCGATATTTTTGGAATGGACGCGATGTTCCGCAAGATCGCGGCAGGCGCGGCATTCGCGTCGGCGATCACGGTGGCCGGATGCGCGACGGCGCCGCCTCGTCCGGCGATGGTGCCGTTCAGCGAGACGGGCGAATACGGCTTCTCCGAGACGCGGCTCGCGCCGGACCGGTACGAGGTGCGTTATGTCACGCCGCGCCTGCGGGTCAGCGGAACCGACCCGGGGGAGTCCGCGGAAATTCAGGCCGAACGTCAGCGCGCCTTCGATCTGGCTTTGTGGCGTGCCGCGCAACTCGCGCTCGAGAACGGGTTCTCTGCCTTTACGGTCGAGCAGGACAACCGGGACGTCGCTCTGACGGTGCGAACGGAGCCGGTTCTTTCGCCCTTCTGGGGTTATCCTTACTACGACCGTTTCGACCGTTTTGGTCCTTATTACCCCTACTATCCCTATTACCCTTACGCCCCTTATTCCGGATATCGAACATGGGCCACGGCACGCGTCACGGTCGCGCTCGAGGTGGCGATGCTGGAAGAGCCGACAGAGAATAGCTACGACGCCTCGGCGACCGCCGCCCGGCTTCAGGAGGCCTATGGCGCCGCGACGTTTCCGGGTTCCTGAGGCGCACCGGCCGCGCGTCGGGGAGAAAGGGCCGCGTCCTCCACACGGATCCGGTGAAGGAGCACCGCGGCGTTCAGCAGCGAGAACACTAGCGCGATCTTCCAGGCGCCGAAGGCGAGCGGCAGCACCGCGATCTCGGCCGCAACGATCACATAGTTGGGGTGCCGGCAGAAGCGATACGGACCGCTGCGGATCACCGGCGCTCCGGGCAGAGTGATGATCCGTGTCGTCCAGAAGCGGCCCAGCGTGAGCAGGACCCAGAGGCGGCCGAGCTGCAGCAGGCCGAACAGGGCGAGCAGCGGCCAGAAGACGGGACCGTCGGCCGGCAGCAGAAGGAACAGTGCCGCGAGCCAGCCGCCGTGGAGCAGCACCAGAAGCGGGTAGTGGCCGCGGCCCACCTCGCGGGCGCCCCGCGCGAGAAGCCGGGCCGTGTTGCGGCGCGCATAGACCAGTTCGATCAGGCGCTGCAGGACGACGAGGCCGACGATCCATTGGGCGAGGCTCACGGCAGCTCCATCATCTGAAAGCCGGCCGTGAATCCGGGGCCGAGCGCGGACATGAGATAGCGGCCCGGGCGCGCCGTCCGCAGCATGCGCTCGAGCACGAAAAGGACCGTCACCGCGGACATGTTGCCGTAATCCCGAAGCACCGCTCGCGCCTCTGCCAGGGCGCCCGCGGGCAGATCGAAGGCGTCTTCGAGCGCATCGAGAACCTTGGCCCCGCCCGGATGGCATATGAAACCGCCAAGATCGCCAAGGGCGAGGCCGTTGCGATGGAGGAACGCGTCCGCGGCGGCCCGAAGATGACGCCGAACCAGCGTCGGGATGTCGCGCGAGAACAGCACGCCGAGCCCGTCCTCCTCCACGCGCCAGCCCATGACGTCGAGGGACCGCGGCCAGGTGTGGGCGCCGCTCGCACCGAGGATCGGACCCTCGCCGTTGCAGCCGACAAGGGCGGCGGCCGCGCCGTCACCAAACAGCGCGGAGGCGACGATGTTGCTGACCGAATTGTCGCCGTAGCGAAAGGTGAGGGCGCAGAGCTCGACGACGAGGAAGAGAACTTTGCCGGACGGGGCCGCCCTTGCCATCGCCGCGGCGTGGGACAGGCCGAGGACGCCACCCGCGCAGCCGAGCCCGAAGATCGGCAGGCGCCGCATGTCGCGGCGCAAGGCGAGGCGCTCCATCAGAAGCGCATCGAGGCTCGGCGTGGCGATCCCGGTCGTGGACACGGCGACGATGCCGTCCACCTCCGCCGGGTCGCAGCCCGCCTGTTCGAGGCAGCGCTGCGCCGCCTCGGCGAGGAGGGCGACGGCGTTGTCGACGTAGAGCCGGCTCCGCTCCGACCAGCCGTGCGGCTCCAGATACCAGTCGAGGGGAACGCAGGAGCGCCGGGTTTGTATGCCGGCGTTGTCGAATACCGGCATCAGGCGGTCTATCTCTGATCTGTGCCGGTCGAACGCCCGGTGGGACAGGCGCACCACCTCGGACTGCCGGATGACGAAAGGCGGCAGGGCGGTGGCCAACGACAGTAGGCGGGCGGCGGTCGGCATGGCGGTCTGGCTCGCTCTGGCGGAACTCGGCGGGGCACTGAATTATTGCACAAGCGAGGCGATTGGGGAGCGCCGGCGTCTCAATGTTGGTTAATCAATGGATTAGCGCAAAAGGCTCCATTCCGTTCCACGCTCGAGTCCGGTAAGATCGACTCCGGGAAGCGATAAGAGGCTCACGTAGGGCAATGGGAAAGAGAAAACGGGCGAAGAAATCGCGTCCGCAAGGAGAGGGCGCGCCAGTGCCCGACGAACGGCACCCGCCCTCCATTCGGCTCGGCTTGGCGGCCCGGCTTCGGGCCTACTTCCTGGCCGGCGTTCTGGTGACCGCGCCGTTGGCGATCACCTTCTATCTCGCGTGGCTGTTCATCTCGTTCGTTGACAGCCGCGTGCGGCCGCTCATCCCGCCCGGCTACAATCCGGAAACATACCTGCCGTTCAGCATTCCGGGGATCGGCCTCGTCATCGCCATCGTGGCCCTGACGCTCATCGGTGCCGTCACGGCCGGATATGTCGGGCGCCTTTTCGTCCGCCTCAGCGAGCGGTTGCTGGCCCGCATGCCGGTGATCCGCAGCATCTATGGCGCGACAAAGCAGATCTTCGAGACGGTTCTGGCGCAAAAGTCGCAAGCCTTTCGCGAGGTCGTCCTGATCGAGTATCCGCGCCGCGGCATCTGGTCGATTGGCTTCATTACGGGGGTCACGCAGGGCGAGGTGCAGGAACTCACCGAGGACGAGGTCATGAACGTGTTCCTGCCGACGACGCCAAACCCGACTTCCGGGTTTCTCCTCTTCGTGCCGCGGCGGGACATCGTCTTCCTCGACATGTCGATCGAGGAGGGGGTCAAGATGGTGGTTTCCGGTGGAATCGTGACGCCGCCCGACCGCCGGCCACCCGAAAAGCGGGGCAAGCGGATTCCGTCACGGGTCCCGCCGCTGCTCGAGCCGGAGCCCGAGGTTCGCGCCGCAAGCGAGTGATCAGCCGGAGCGTACCGTCTTCACCACGGCGTCGCGTTCGAAGAGATAGAGCAGGGTGCGCAGCGCCGAACCGCGCGGGCCCATCAGCGTCGGGTCACGCTCGACGATCAGCCGCGCGTCGTCCCGCGCCGCGGCCAGAAGCTCGCCGTGGACCGACAGGTCCGCCAAGCGGAAGACGGGGAGGCCGCTCTGGCGCGTCCCGAGCAGTTCGCCGGCACCGCGGAGCCTGAGATCCTCCTCCGCGATTCGGAAGCCGTCCTCGGTTTCGCGCATGATCCGCAGCCGCGCCTTCGCCGTCTCGCCGAGCGGCGCCTGGTAGAGAAGCAGGCAGGTGGAGCGCCCGGTCCCGCGACCGATTCGGCCGCGGAGCTGGTGAAGTTGGGCAAGGCCGAACCGCTCGGCGTGCTCGATCACCATCACCGTCGCTTCCGGCACGTCAACGCCCACCTCGATGACCGTCGTCGCCACCAGAATGTCCGTCCGGCCTTCGGCAAAGGCCACCATCGCTGCGTCCTTTTCCGCGCCCTTCAGGCGGCCATGGACAAGCCCCACGCGTGCGCCGAACCGCCGGACGAGGTGGGCGTGCCGGTCCGCGGCCGCGGCGATGTCGATCGCCTCCGATTCCTCGACCAACGGGCAAACCCAATAGACCCGGGCGCCCTGGCGGATCGCCCGTTCGACGGCGGCCACCACCTCGTCCAGCCGGTCGAGCGGTAGCGTCCGCGTATCGATGGGCTGGCGGCCGGCGGGTTTCTCGGTCAGGCGCGAGACGTCGAGATCACCGTAGGCGGTCAGCATCAGCGTTCGCGGGATCGGCGTCGCGGTCATCACCAGCACGTCCGCGGCACGGCCCTTTTCGGCGAGCGCGAGGCGCTGGTGGACGCCGAAGCGGTGCTGCTCGTCGATGACGACAAGGGCGAGGTCGCGGAACGTGACGTCCTCCTGGAACAGGGCATGGGTACCCACCGCCAGGGCCGTCTGGCCGTCGGCGAGGCGTTCCAGAAGGCGGCTGCGGGCCTTGCCCTTGTCGCGGCCGGTCAGCAGCGCAAGCTCGACGCCGGCCGCCTCGGCGAGAGGGGCGATGGTCTTGTGGTGCTGACGGGCAAGGATCTCTGTCGGTGCCAGCAGGGCGGCCTGGGCGCCGGTCTCGACCGCGTTGAGCATCGCGAGCAGGGCGACGACCGTCTTGCCGCTACCGACATCTCCCTGAAGGAGTCGCAGCATGCGGGACGGTGAGGCCATGTCGGCGGCGATCTCGGCGAGGGCCTGCCGCTGCGAGCCGGTAAGGGCGAAGGGCAGGGCCGCCACGGCCTTCTGTCGAAGCCGCCCGTCCCCCTCGATCCTCCGCCCGGGCAGGCGGCGCTGCTGGGCGCGCACGAGGGCGAGCGCCAGCTGGTTGGCCAGCAGCTCGTCGAAGGCGAGGCGCTGGCGCGCCGGCGCCTCGGGTGCCAGATCGGCCTCGCTCTGGGGACGATGCGCAGCGAGGAGGGCTTCGCGCCAGGGAAGCCAGCCACGGCGCTTGAGATAGCTCGGCTCGATCCACTCCGGCAGCGCCGGGAGGCGGTCGAGCGCGCCCTCGACTGCCTTGAGAAGGGTCTTGGACGGCAGCCCGGCGGTCATCGGATAGACCGGCTCGACCGCCCGCAGCCGTTCGCCCTCCGCCGGCGTCACGATGTGGTCCGGGTGGGTCATCTGCAACTCCGCCCCGAAGCGTTCGAGCTTTCCGCTGACGACGCGGGTCGCGCCTTCGGGGAGGACCCGGGCCAGGTACTCCGGGCGGGCGTGAAAGAAGACGAGGTGGACGAACCCGGTCTCGTCACGGCAGCGGACCTTGTAAGGGTGGCGCCGATTGGCGGGCGGCAGATGCGCGTCGACCGTCAGCGTCAGGGTGACGATCGCGCCGACGGGGGCGGCGGCCAGCTTTGGCGAGAAGCGCCGATCGATGATGCCGCTGGGCAGATGCCAGCAGAGCGACGCCACCTCCCGCCCGGCCAGCCGCTCGATCAGCTTGGCGAAGCGCGGCCCCACCCCTGGAAGGGTCGTGACCGGCGCGAACAGGGGATAGAGAATCTCGGGGCGCACGGGGGCCTTTCCGTTCGTCGCTTTTCCGTTCTTCAAGGGCTGACAGAGCCGAAGATCGCTTCTATATCCTATTCCCGTGTCCGGGGAACATGACAGCCGAGCCGAAGAGGAAGACGCGCTCGCGACGCGCCGGAAACGGTTGCGCTATCGAAGCTGGCACCGCGGCACCCGGGAAATGGACTTGATCCTCGGTCGGTTCGCCGATGCGCATCTTGGCGCGTTCGCGACGGAACAGCTTGACCGATACGCGGCCTTGCTGGAAAACGGCGACCCGGATCTCTACGGTTGGATCATCGGCCGAGAGCCGGTGCCGCCGGAATTCGATCACGATGTCATGAAGCTTCTCCAGAGCTTCAAGGTTCATGATTTAAGCTCTTGAGTCCAAAAGACCTCAGACTCACTGCGCCCGGCCGGGTTCTGGTCGCCGGGGCCCCCGAAGGCTATGACGCTCTGTTCTTGAGCCGGCTTGCGCGCGCGCATGCCGCGGACGGGACAGGGCCCGTTGCCTTGCTGCATGTGGCACGCGACGATGCGCGCATGGCCCGGCTCGCCGAGGCGCTTGCCTTCTTCGCGCCGGACGTGGGCGTCCTCACCTTTCCGGCCTGGGACTGCCTGCCCTACGACAGGGTCTCGCCGCACCGCGATATCGTCAGCCGGCGGATCGACACGCTGACCCGTCTGATCGGGCCGGCAGACGACGCCGCTCCGCGCATCCTCGTAACGACCGTTGCGGCGGTGCTTCAGCGCGTTCCGGCGCGCGCGAGCTTCGAGGGCGCGGTCCTCGCCCTCAAGGTCGGCGGGACGATGGACCCGGAGGACTTGGTCGCGTTCCTCAGCCGCAACGGCTATGTCCGCGCCGAGACGGTCGGCGAGGCGGGCGAGTTCGCGGTTCGCGGCGGGATCGTCGATCTCTTCCCGGCCGGTGCGGCCATGCCGCTCCGTCTCGACTTCTTTGGCGACGAGCTCGAGGAGATCCGAAGCTTTGATCCGCTGACGCAACGCAGCACCGGAACGCTGCGCGGCTTCGTCCTCAAGCCGGTCAACGAGGTCCGCCTCGACCCCGACTCGATCGCGCGGTTTCGCTCCGGCTATCGGGAGCGGTTCGGGGTGGTAAGCGGCGAAGACCCGCTCTACGAGGCCATCAGCGCCGGACGCCCCTTTGCCGGCATGGAGCATTGGCTGCCCCTCTTTCACGAGGGCCTCGAAACGCTGCTGGATTACGTTCCCGGCGCCCCCGTCACCCTGGACCATCAGGCCGAGGAGGCCTGCCGGTCGCGGTTCGAGATGATCGCCGATTTCTACCAGGCCCGGGCGCAGCTCCAGCGCGCAGAGGCGGCCAGCGGATCGGCGGTCTACAAGCCCCTGGCTCCCGACCAGCTCTATCTGACCGCCGCCGAATGGGAGGACCGTTTGTCCGGGCGGCCGGTGGGCGCGCTCTCACCCTTCGCCGCGCCCGAGGAGATGCTTCCTCAGGCGGTGAGCGGCGTGATCGACGCCGGCGGGCGGCCGGGCCGCGATTTCGCGGAAGCGCGCGCACAGCCCGACGTCAACTTGTACGACGCGGTGCGCGCCCAGATCGAAGAGCATCAGCGTGCCGGCCGGCGTGTCGTCGTCGCGGCCTTCAGCGCCGGGTCGCTCGACCGGTTGGCGCATCTGCTGCGGGAGCACGGCGTCACCCGGCAGCAGCCGGTCGCGGACTGGCCCGCGGCAATGGCGGTGCCGGTCCACACCGCGGCCTTCGCGGTGCTGGGACTCGAGAACGGCTTCACGGCCGAGGACTTCGCGGTCATCGGCGAGCAGGACGTGCTCGGCGACCGGCTCATCCGGCCGGCGCGGAAACGCAAGCGTTCCGACCAGTTCCTGGCCGAGCTGTCCAACTTCAGCGAAGGCGACTACGTCGTCCATGTCGAGCACGGCATCGGTCGCTACGACGGTCTGGAAACCCTGGAGGTCGGTGGCGCGCCGCATGACTGTCTGCGGGTCATCTACGAGGGCGGCGACAAGCTCTTCGTGCCCGTGGAAAACATCGAGGTGTTGTCCCGTTACCGCGCCGAAGACGCGTCGGTTCAGCTCGACCGGCTGGGCGGCACGGCCTGGCAGGCGCGGAAGGCCCGGGTCAAGCAGCGCATCAGGGATATCGCCGACCAGCTCATCCGGACGGCGGCCGCGCGCGCCGTCAAGCCGGGTGACGTGATGACGCCGCCAGAGGGACTGTACGACGAGTTCTGCGCGCGTTTCCCCTATCCCGAGACGGAGGACCAGCTGCGGGCGATCGAGGACGTGGTTGCCGATCTCGCCTCGGGCCGCCCGATGGACCGGCTGGTTTGCGGCGATGTCGGGTTCGGCAAGACCGAGGTCGGGCTGCGCGCCGCCTTCATCGCCGCGATGTCGGGCTACCAGGTCGCCGTCGTCACCCCGACGACGCTGCTCTGCCGGCAGCATTTCAAGACGTTCACCGAACGCTTCGCCGGCTTTCCGGTGCGGCTGCGGCAGCTTTCGCGCCTGGTGACGGCGCGGGAGGCGGCGGAGATCCGGGAAGAGCTGAAGGCCGGCACCGTCGACATCGTCGTCGGCACCCATGCGCTTCTCTCCAAGTCGGTGGAGTTCGCGAATCTGGGCCTTCTGATCGTCGACGAGGAGCAGCACTTCGGCGTCGCCCAGAAGGAGCGGTTGAAGGAGCTGCGCGCCGATGTCCACGTCCTCACCCTGACGGCGACGCCGATCCCGCGCACGCTGCAGCTCGCGCTCTCCGGCGTGCGGGAAATGAGCCTGATCGCGACGCCGCCCGTCGACCGGCTGGCCGTGCGGACCTTCGTCCTGCCCTATGACCCGGTCGTGGTGCGCGAGGCCATCATGCGCGAGCGCCATCGCGGCGGCCAGGTCTTCTATGTCTGCCCGCGGATCGAGGACCTCGACAAGGTGGCGGAGCGGCTGCGCAAGCTCGTGCCCGAGATCAGGATCGTCATGGCCCATGGGCGCATGGCGCCGAGCCACCTCGAGAAGGCCATGACGGCATTCTACGACGGCGCCTATGACCTTCTCCTGTCGACGAACATCGTCGAATCGGGCCTGGATATCCCGACGGCCAACACGATCGTCATCCACCGGTCCGACATGTTCGGCCTGGCGCAGCTCTATCAGCTTCGCGGCCGGATCGGCCGGTCGAAGCAGCGGGGTTACGCCTACCTGACGCTGCCGCCGAACCGCGTGCTTTCGGAGACGGCGCAGAAGCGGCTGCAGGTGATGCAGACCCTGGATACCCTCGGGGCAGGCTTCACGTTGGCAAGCCACGACCTCGACATTCGCGGTGCCGGCAACCTTCTCGGCGAAGAGCAGTCGGGCCACATTCGTGAGGTCGGGATCGAGCTCTACCAGCAGATGCTCGAGGAGGCTGTGGCCGCGGCGCGCGGCGAAGCGAAGGCGGCCGCTGCCGCCGAGGAGTGGACGCCGCAGATCAGCATCGGCATGCCGGTTCTGATCCCGGACAGCTATGTCGCCGACCTGGGCGTCCGGCTTGGGCTTTACCGCCGGATTGCGACGTTGATGGACCGTGCCGAGATCGACGCCTTCGCGGCCGAGATGATCGATCGCTTCGGGCCGCTCCCGTCCGAGGTCGAGAACCTGCTCGAGATCATCGCCATCAAGCGCCTGTGCCGCGACGCCGGTATCGACCGGGTCGAGGCCGGCCCGAAGGGGGCCGTCCTGTCGTTCCGCAACAACCGGTTCGCCAAGCCGGCGGAACTGGTTGCGTTCATCAACGGGCGGTCGAGCGAAGTCAGCCTCCGCCCCGACCACAAGCTGGTCATCCGCCAGTCCTGGCAGGATCCCCGAAGCCGGGTCGCCGGCGTACACCGGCTGATGCGCGACCTTGCCGCGATCGCGGCCTAGGAGCGCCTTGTGACCAGCGGCGAAGAGGCGCCGCAGGCACTCGCGGCGGCGGCCTCTTCTTCCTGCCGGGCGTCATCTTCCCGGGCAAGGTCGAAGAGCTGGATCAGGGCCTCCGGCTCCTGCGCGCCGGAGAGGGCGAAGCGGCCGTTGAAGACGAAACAGGGGACGCCGTTGATGCCGTGTCGCCGCGCCAGCATGTCCTCGGCAAGGGCGGACTCGGCTTCGGCATCGCTGTCGAGCCAGCGGTCGAGGTCCGGAACCACGAGGCCCGCGCTCTCGGCCGCCTCGACGAGGACCCGCGTGTCGCCGATGTCCAGGCCTTCGAGGAAGTAGGCCCGGAACAGCGCTTCCAGCGTCTCGTCTTGCCGGTCCAGCGTGGCCGCGAGCCGCAGCAGACGATGGGACTTCAACGTGTTCGGCGTCCGCCGGGTGCGGTCGAAGGCGAATGCGATCCCTTCGGCCATACCGGCGGCGTAGATCGCCTCGTAGATCCGCCCGGCGCGCTCGACGGTGCCGAACTTGGCTTCGAGATAGGATCGCCGGTCCATGCCTCGGGGCGGCATGTTGGGATTGAGCTGGAAGGTGCGCCAGCGGATCGTCAGATCGCGTTGGGGCCGCAACGCGAGCGCACGCTCGAGGCGCCGCTTTCCGATGAAGCACCACGGGCAGATCGTGTCGGAGAAGATGTCCAGTTTCACGGTTGACACTTCCCGCCGCGTTTCAAGGCGGCCTTGACGTTTAGATTAGGGCACGGGACCATTGCGTGAAAGGGTCAAGCGGGCCGCTCGCGGCTCCGGAGGCAGCGACGAGACAGGCAGATGGCCGATCCGAGCGGGGCGGGCAACGGCATCTTCGACCGGCATCTCGACCGGACGCCGGCCAATCATGCGCCGTTGACGCCCCTGAGCTTTCTCGAGCGCGCCGCTTCCGTCTATCCCGATAAGGCGGCCGTGATTCACGGCGACCGGACCTTCAGCTACAGGATTTTCCGGGAACGGTGCCGCCGCCTGGCGAGTTCCCTTGCGGGCTGCGGAGTCGGTCCGGGCGATACGGTGGCGGTGCTCGCCGGCAACATTCCGGCGACGCTGGAGGCGCATTACGGGGTGCCGATGCTGGGGGCGGTGCTGAACGCGCTCAACATCCGGCTCGACGCCCGCACCGTGGCCTTCTGCCTCGCCCATGGCGAGGCGAAGGTCCTTATCGTCGATCGCGAGTTCACCGGTCTGGCGGCGCAGGCCCTCGCGCGGCTGGAGCGGCCGCCCGTCGTGATCGATGTCGAGGATCCGGAGGCCGACACGGCGGGGAGCGCCGAAGCACCGGCCGGTGCGGTGCCGTACGAGGCGTTCCTCGCGACCGGCGACCCGGACTACGCCTGGAGCCCGCCGACCGATGAGTGGCAGGCGATCTCGCTGAACTACACCTCCGGCACGACCGGCGACCCCAAAGGCGTCGTTTATCACCACCGCGGCGCCTACCTGAACGCCCTCGGCGATGTCCTGGCATTCGGCCTGAACGACCGGTCCGTCTACCTCTGGACGCTGCCGATGTTCCACTGCAACGGCTGGTCCTTCACCTGGGCGGTGACGGCCGCGGCGGCAACGCATGTCTGCCTGCGCCGGGTCGAGCCGGCGAGCGTCTATCGCCAGATTGAGCGGCACCGGGTCACCCATCTGTGCGGCGCGCCGATTGTGCTCAACATGCTGGCACATGCCCCGGATGCGGCCAAGGTCCGGTTCGACCGCACGGTCGAGGTGGCGACCGGCGGCGCTGCGCCCCCGAGCGCCATCATCGCGGCGATGGAACGCAACGGGTTCCGGGTCACGCATCTCTACGGGCTGACCGAGAGCTATGGCCCGGCGGTCCTCTGCGCCTGGCAGGAGCCGTGGGGCGCGCTTTCCGCGGACGACCGGGCCCGGATGATGGCGCGGCAGGGCGTCAACCATTCCACGGTCGAAGCCCTGATGGTCGCTGATCCGGAGACGATGGCCGAGCTGCCCTGGGACGGGCAGACGGTGGGAGAGCTCATGCTGCGCGGCAACACGGTGATGAAGGGTTACCTGAAGAACCCGAAGGCAACCGAGGCGGCGTTCCGCGGCGGCTGGCTCCACACCGGCGACCTGGCGGTCCGGCACCCCGACGGCTATGTCGAGATCAAGGACCGTCTTAAGGACATTATCATCTCGGGCGGCGAGAATATCTCCAGCCTGGAGGTCGAGGAGGTCCTGTACCGCCATCCCAAGGTGCTGGAGGCGGCCGTCGTTGCCCGGCCCGATGAAACCTGGGGAGAGACGCCTTGCGCCTTTGTCGCGTTGAGAGACGGCGCCGGGGATGTCACGGCGGAAGAGCTGATCGCCTGGTGCCGAGAGAACATGGCGCGCTTCAAGGTACCGAAAACGGTGATCTTTGGACCGCTGCCGAAGACCTCGACGGGCAAGATTCAGAAGTTCCTGCTTCGGGAGCGGGCGCGCGCGCTCCCGGCCGCGGATTTGGCGCCGGACGCCGGCGGCGCGGAGGCTTCCGCTCCCACCCGGTCGTGACCGGCGAAGGGAGGGCTTATGCGTGAACTGGCGGGCTACGCCACCGGGATCTTCGATCAACTCAACCCGTTCAATCCCGGGAACCTGATTCTGTATTTCACCTGGCTGGTCGTCTTCACCTTCACCGGGATGGCCGTCTGGCGTTCCGGCCGGCCGTGGGTGCGGCTGCTCTGTTATGTCGTGAACCAGTTGTTCTCGATCGGCTTCCTGTTGTCCTGGACGCTGACCGGCCTTCTTGCGTACACCTACTGGCAGGAGTCGATCGCGGTGCTCGTCGCCACGGCGGCGGGGGCGCTCTACCTGTTCCGGGGACGGCGCGCGGAACGGGCCGACAAGAGCGCGCTGCCATGATGGTCGCCGACGTGGTAGCGTCGCCACGGAGAGAACTCACAGGAGGAAATCGAGGAAGGCATGGCGGATCTGGAAACGCTGCGACGGGAGATCGATTCGATCGACGACCTGCTGCTGGCCCAGCTTGGCCGGCGCTTCGAGGTCGTTCGCCGGGTCGCGGCTTACAAGCGGGAGCACGGTATTCCAGCGATCCTGCCGGAGCGAATCGAGGCGGTGAAGTCCCGATGCGCGGGCTTGGCGGCGAAGCACGGCCTTGACGACGCGTTCGTCCGTGCCCTTTACGACTTGATCATCAAGGCGGCCTGCCGGCTCGAGGACAAGATCATCCAGAACGACGCCGCCTGAGCGGATGGATCCCCATGCCGCCCACGCCCATGCCGCAAGACCTCTTCGACCTGACGGGCCAGGCCGCGGTCGTGACGGGCGCCTCGGGCGGCCTCGGGCGACACTTCGCGATCACGCTCGCGCGCGCCGGTGCGAAGGTGGCGGTGGCGGCGCGGCGAAGCGACCGGCTGACGGCGGTTACCCGGGAGATCGAGGCTTTTGACGGGCGTGCCTTCCCGGTCCGCCTCGACGTCACCGATCCGAAAAGCGTCCGCGAGGCGATGGCTGCGGCCGAGACCGAGTTGGGGGCGATCACGATCCTGGTGAACAACGCCGGCATCGCGATCACGAAGCCGCTTCTGGAGCAGGGGGAGGCGGATTGGGACAGCGTGGTCGACACGAACCTGAAAGGTGCCTGGCTCGTCGCGCAGGAGGTCGCGCACCACATGGTCCGGCTCGGCCACGGCGGCAGCATCATCAACGTCGCCTCGATCTTGGGCTGGCGTGCTGTCGCCCAGGTGCCGGCCTATGGCGCCTCGAAGGCCGGCCTCATCCAGCTGACCCGGTCCATGGCGGTCGAGCTGGCCCGCCACGGCATCCGGGTGAACGCGCTCGCCCCCGGATATATCGACACGGACCTCAACCACGACTTCCTGGAAAGCGAGGTCGGGCAGGCCTTGCGCCGCCGCGTTCCGCAGCGCAGGTTCGGCCGGCCGGAGGATCTCGACGGGCCACTCCTGCTCCTCGCCTCCGACGCCTCCCGCCACATGACCGGCAGCGTCATCACCGTCGACGGGGGGCACAGTGTCGGGCTATGACCGGGGCGGCGCGCCCTCCCCCAAGGAGGGAGCGGGAGCATGAGGGGACGTCCGTGGACTTCGGTCTGACACCGGACATCGAGGGGTACCGGCAGCGGATCCGCGCTTTCCTGGCGGAGCATGTCCTGCCGTTGGAGGCGGACCCGGCGAGCTTTGACGCGCATGAGAACATCGCGCCGGCGTTGCTGGCACCCCTCCAGGAGAAGGCCAGGGCGGCCGGGCTGTGGGCCCTGCAGATGCCGAAGGCGCGGGGCGGGCAGGGTCTCTCTGCCGTCGGCATGGCCGTCTGCTACGAAGAGATGGGGCGGTCGATCTTCGGCCCGATCGTCTTCAATTGCGCGGCGCCGGACGACGGCAACATGATGCTCCTGGAGAAGGTGGCGACCGAGGCACAGAAAGCGCGCTGGCTGCAGCCGGTCGTCGACGGCCGGGTTCGGTCCGCCTTCGCCATGACCGAACCGGCGCCGGGTGCCGGGTCGGACCCTTCGCTGATGCAGACACGGGCCGAGAGGCGGGGGGACCGGTGGGTCGTTCACGGCCGGAAGTGGTTCATCACCGGCGCCGGCGTCGCGCAGCACTTCATCTTGGTCGCGCGCACCTCGGACGATCCACGGCGCGGCCTCACCGCTTTCCTGTTCGACCGCGACCAGCCAGGCTGGGGAATCGTCCGCCGCATTCCGATCATGGGGCCGGAGGAGCATGGCGGCCATTGCGAGCTGCGGTTCGACGGCCTCGAGATCCCCGACGAGAACCGGCTGATGGAGGTCGGTGACGGCCTCAAGGTTACGCAGATCCGGCTGGGGCCGGCGCGGCTCACCCACTGCATGCGCTGGCTTGGCATGGCGAAGCGCGCGCTGGAGATTGCCGGCGATTACATCCGCGAACGCGAGAGCTTCGGGACAAAGCTCAAGGATCACGAAGGGGTGCAATGGCTGGTCGGCGAGGCGGCCATGGCGATCGAGGTCGGTCGGCTCCTGACCATGAAGGCGGCCTGGGCGCTCGATCGCGGCGAGCGGGCCCGCAAGGAGGTCTCCATGGCCAAGATCCAGGTTTCCGAGGCCCTGCACAAGGCGATCGATACGGCGATCCAGCTCTGCGGCGCCCGCGGCTATTCGAAGGACACACCGCTTGAATGGATGTATCGCTACGCCCGCCAGGCGCGGCTGGTCGACGGCGCGTCCGAGGTGCACAAGATGGTGCTCGCCCGAGCCTGGCTGGAGGAAGGGGGGGATTTCTGGACATGGCCGCGGACAGGCTGAGACTCGATGATCCGGCCGCGCAGGAGCGGCTGGTCCGCCTCATCAGGGCGGCGAGCGGGGCCATCTCCGTGCGCCTGCTTGGGGTTGCCCCTTTGCGCGGCGGCGCGATCCAGGAGAACTGGGCCATAGACGTCGAGTTTTCGGGCCTGCCCTCGAGCAGTTCTCTGGCGGAGCGGGAGGCCCTGGTGCTGCGGGCCGACGCGCCGTCGCGGGTGGCGGTCAGCCATGGCCGGGCCGAAGAGTTCGCGCTGCTGCAGCTTGCCCGGGCGGCCGGCGTGACGGTGCCGGAGCCGCTGTGGCTGTGCACCGACGGGACCCTGCTGGGCCGCCCCTTCTACATCATGCGCCGGGTCCCTGGCACCGCGGCGGGCCACCGGATCGTCCGCGATCCGTCGTTGGGCGGCCCGCGCGAGGCCTTGGCCGAGCGGCTGGGCGTTGAACTCGCCAGGATTCACGCGATCACGCCGGACTCCGCCACGGCCCTTGCGCCGGGCCTGGCGGGGAATCGGCTCGGCTTTCTCGAGATGCCGCGTCAGAGCCCGGCCCTTGACCAAGTCGCCCGCCACCGGCGCTATCTCGACGCGATGGCCGAACCGCATCCCGTTCTGGAATGGGGATTGCGCTGGCTCGAGCTCAACGCCCCGCCGGCGCGTGAGATCGTGCTGGTTCACCAGGACTTTCGCACCGGAAACTATCTGGTCGACGCGAACGGCCTGACCGCGATCCTCGATTGGGAGTTCTGCGCCTGGGGCGACCCGATGGCAGATATCGGCTGGTTCTGCGCCAAATGCTGGCGCTTCGGCGCGGTCGACAAGGAGGCCGGCGGCATCGCCGCGCGCACGCCTTTCTATCGGGGTTACGAGGCGGCGTCCGGTCGCCGGATCGATCCCGCCGCGGTCCATTACTGGGAGGTGATGGCGCATGTCCGCTGGGCGGTGATCGCCCTGCAGCAGGCCGACCGACATCTGAGCAAGGGCGAGGCGTCGCTGGAGCTTGCCCTTACGGGTCGGATTCCGCCGGAGCTCGAATGGGAGATCCTTGACCTTGTCGAAGCGGCGGAGGAACGGCGGAAGCGATGGGCGGGATGATCGACCGGCCGAGCGGCGCGGAGCTTCTGGCAGAAGCGCGCCGGGTGCTTCTCGAGGAGCTTCTCGATCTGCTGCCGCCCGATCGGCGGTACGACGCGCGCATGATCGCCAACGCGATGGCGATCGCCGCCCGCGAGCTGAAGGCGACGGATGCGCCGCTGCGCGCCGCCCTGCGCGAGCTTTCCGCGCTCTACGGCGAATCGGCGATTCCCGGACCCGGCGGGCCGGGACCGGAGGAACGATTCGTTGAACTCAGCCGCCGCTTGGCGGCCGATATCCGCGCCGGCCTGTTCGATGCGCCCGATCCCCGCGGGCAAGCCGTCCGAGATCATCTCCGGGCCGTGACGGCGGCGCGACTTCGGCTCAGCAATCCCAAGGCGCTTGCCGAGGAATAGGCAGTAGGAAGGGGCGCCGTCGTCCGACGGCGCCCGTCCGGTTCGCCGGCCGCGATCGTCAAGCGCTCGTCGGCTTGAACTTCAGATACAAGGGATCGCCATCCGGCCTGAGCACTGCGTCGATCGTGGCCCTGTGAATGAAGGCGTCGCGCTCGTGCGTCAGGAAGACGTAGGCGCCGGATTCTTCCATGAGGTCCTGCATGCGGCGGTACATCGCCGCGCGCTTCGCCTCGTCCTTCTCGCGTTTCGCCGCGTCGTGCAGCCTGTCGAACTCCTCGTTGCAGAACCGTTCCCAGTTCCAAACGCCGACCTGGTTGCAGGTGAACCATTCGGTCGCGTAGGAGGGGTCCGGGCTCATGGTGAAGCGACCGATGATGAGCTGAATATCCTTCCACTGGTCGCCGGCCGATTCGTCGCCGAGCGTCCAGAATGTGCCGGAGTCGCGGGGCTGAATGACCACGTTGATGCCGGCCTCAGCGAGCGACGCCTGAACGACCTGCGCCATCGTCACGTATTCGGTGTTGGTCTGCGTATCCAGCGTCAGGGTAAGCCCTTCCGCTCCCGCCTCCCGGAGCAAGGCCTTGGCGGCCTCGACATCGCGGCTCACCAGGTTCTTTTCACGATGCCCGATCAGGCTTGGCGCGATGATGCCGGTGGCCCGCTCCGCGATGCCGAAATAGGCCGCCTCGACGGCTGTGTCCGCGTCGACCGCAAGCTGGATCGCCTTGCGTACCCGGATGTCCTGCAAGGCCGGATTCTCGATGTTCATGCCCATCCAGACATAGGCGATCGACGGAATGTCGATGATCTTCGAGTTCGGCGGGGGGCCTTCCTCGCGGTAACGGGCGAGCGTCGCGAGCGTCAGGCGCGAGAAGTCGAGATCGCCGGCCTCGTAGGCCAGTTCCTCGGCGGCCGGATCCTCGATCGGGATGATCACGATCTCGTCCCAATGTTGCGGCGCCCCGGTCCAGTTCGGGTTGCGCTCGAACACCACCCTTTGCTTGGGCACCCATTGCTTGATGCGATAGGGGCCGCAATAGCAGGGCGGGTTCGTGGTGAACTTCTTGCCCGGCAGCGCCTCCACCGCCTTCTTGCTGACGATCATGCCTGCGTTGTTCGGCAGGGCGATCGTCCAGAGGGTCGCCATATACTCCTTCAGAACGATGACACCCGAATACTTGTCGATCACCTCGACATGATCGAGCGTCCCCCAGTCGCCCGCATAGGGCGACTGCATCTCCGGATCGATGATCCGCTCGAAGGAGAACTTGACGTCCTCGGCGGTCACTTCGCCGAGGTCGTCGTTCCACATGATGCCCGGCTTCAAGGTGAACTTGATGTGCGTATCGTCGATCTGCTCGATCGATTCCGCCGCCTCGAGCTCCCAGTCGGTGTCCTGGCCGCCCTTGAACACGATCAGATGCTGATAGATCAGTTCGCTCATGGCGGTCTCCGGCGCGGAGAGATGGAACGCCGGGTCGAGGACCTGCAGATCGCCATAGGTCGACACCGTCAGAGTGCCGCCCGAGGCGGACCAGCCGAGGCGCGGCGCCGCCACGGTCGCCAGACCGGCGGCCGAGGCGCCCCGCAGGAATTTGCGTCGCGATAGATTGCCGTAAAGCATTGGAAAGGCCTCCCTTTAACGGTCCGTGCGAGTTAAGCGCTAATTCTGGGCATTTTCAACGATATCGCTGGCAACGGGCCGAGGTTGGCCACAATCCGTCGAATCCTAAGTTGGTCGCGTCACGCGCAACCGCTCCGGCGGCCGGCGGCGAAGATGGCGGGCGCCGATCGGTCAGACAAGATCGCGGGCGATCTCGCGTTCCCAGCTTCGGCAGAAGACGCGCCGCTCGGCGCCTTCGGCATCGCGCTCATAGGCGTCGAGGTCGAGGCGCATGCGGAAGCGGTCCGCGGTGCAGGTGAGGACCGTTCGCGTCTCGGTCCGAACCCGCCAGACGCCGCGCCCCATGGTCAGCGTCCAGTCGAACGCGGCGCGGGCGCTCAGCGGATCGTCGGAGCGGATGCGATAACGCTCGACGTTCCAGGAACCGCCGGTGAGGTCGAGGGCATCGATGCGGCGCTCGCCGTCGTGGTTCAGGACGGTCATCCGGTGTTCTCCGGTCGCCAGACCGTAGCGAACTCGGCGTCCCCTTTCGGGCGGCTGGAGGACGGTGACGGCGAGGGGTGGCGCTCCCTCGGGCCCGGGGAAGGGCGGTAGCGCGGCGTCTTCTGTCCGTGGGGGGCGGACGGGCAGGTCGAGATGGCTTGCGCCGGCAAACAGGGTGAGAGTGACCGGTCGAGGCGCCGGCCAGACCAGAGGCCAATAGCTGGTCGAGACGGCGATCCGGATGCGGTGACCGCGCGGGAAGGCGTGGGCGATGTCGTTCAGCGGTACGCGGATCCGGTATCGCGTCCCGGGTTCGAGCGGTTGCGGCTCGGCATGGCCGTCGCGATGAGTCAGGTTAAGGACGCCGTAGGTTACCCGAAGCGACGAGCCGAGCGGATCCACGTCGCAGAGACGCACGGCAACCAAGGCGACCGGCTGATCGACGGACAGCTCCAGCTTGACGGCCGGTGCCCCCAGGATCTCGAGCCTCTCCTCCAGGGGGGCCGAGTCGAAGGTGAGGGACAACGCGTCGTCCTCGCGCTGCTCGTCGTCGAGGTCGGTGCCGGTCGCATAAGGGCACCAGGTGCCGGCGGCCTGACCGACGGATTGCGGGGAGCGGTGCGTGAGGACGACCTCCGCGCCGGGACGGTCGTCCAGCCGCCCCGGGTTGAGGACCAGCCGCTTTGTCTCGATGCTCGGCGAAGGCCACGCCGGCTCGGCGACCCAGCGGCCCGGCCGTTCGGCGTGGAACGCCCGCGGGGGCACCCATTCCTGCATCCAGACACGGTAGATGGGCTCGTCCATGATTCCGGTTTCGATGCCCTTCAGCCATCGGTCCCACCAGCGCAGGCATTCCTGCAGGAAGCCGATCGCCGGGCCGGGCTCGCCGCTGTGCGGCCAGGCATGGGACCAGGGGCCGATCAGCCCCTTCCGGGGAACCTGCAGATTGGCGAGGAGGCGCGGGACCGCGTTCGAGTAGCCGTCCGCCCATCCCCCGACGGCGTAGACCGGGCATTGGATGTCGGCATAGTTCTCGCAGACCGAGCCGTGCCGCCAATAGGCGTCCCGCCTCTGGTGGCTGAGCCAGTTTTCAAGCCAGAGCGGCATGTTCTCGAGCCGCTCCAGCCACATCGCCCGCCAACGATCCTCGCCGACGAGTACGGGGTCCGGCGGCGGCGAGGCGTAGCAGAACATCGCCGCGGCCCAGGCGGCGTTCTCGAGAAGCAGGCAGCCGCCCATGTAATGCACGTCGTCGGCATATCGGTCGTCCGTCGAGCAGGCGGTGATGACCGCTTTGAGTTCCGGCGGCCGCCGCGCCGCCACCTGCAGCGCGTTGAAGCCGCCCCAGGAGATGCCCATCATGCCGACGGCGCCGCTGCACCAGGGCTGCGCGGCAATCCAGCGAAGCGCCTCCAGGCAGTCGTCCTGTTCCTGCTTCAGGTATTCGTCGCGCAGGATCCCGTCGGATTCGCCTGAGCCGCGCAGGTCGATGCGCAGAACGGCGTAGCCGTGGCCGGCGAAGTAGGGATGCATGATCTGATCGCGCTCGACCGTGCCGTCGCGCTTGCGATAGGGGATGTATTCGACGATTGCCGGCACCGGGTCCCGCTCGGCATCCTCCGGCAGCCAGACACGGGCCGCCAGCCGGCAACCGTCCGACAGCGGGATGAACAGGTTCTCGATTTCGCGGACGCGCCGCGGAAAGTCTTTGACGATCTTCATTCGTCCCTCGGGAGGCGTGAGATGCGCCTGCCGACGCGGTCGTGCGATCACTTTCCACCTTTCCTACGGCCACGCGGGCTCCAGGTCAAAGCCGGACTTCGAGGCGCGGCGCCCGGATCGCCGTCCGCAAGGACGGCCGGATCGTCGAACCCGGAACACGCCGGTAGCCGGCACGGAATGCGGGATACGCTGCAGGTTTCGGCGAGCGGCAGACCGGTGGCCTCATCCGCAACGACGGAGACCGGGGCGGCTTCAGTGCAGGGTGTCGTTCGACGCAGCGGACGCGGCCCGGACCACCAGGCAGTCGATGCGCCGGGTCTGAAGGTCGCGGCAGAACGCCTGGGCCGTTTGCCGGTCGACGAAGCCGCCGGTCTGGAGACGGAAGAAAACGCCCTTATCCGGTCCGAGGTCGACCCGGTGCACGATCGGCGTGAATCGTCCAAGCAGACCGGGCTCCGCCGCTGTCAAGCTGCGCCAGCCCGCCTTCGCTTCCTCCGCGCTGCGATAGGCGGCGAGCTGCACGCGATAGAGCGGTGCGGCGTCGGGCGAGGGTGCCCGAACCGCGGACGGGGAAGCGCCCCGTGACGGCAAGCCCGCCGGCGAAACCGTCATCGCCTGCATCGCGGCGATGCCGTCTTGCGCCGACGCCTGATCGCGGTTCGAAGGAGCGGATGGCTCGGGATCGGCCGGAAGATCCGGGCGTCGGGCGATCTGAGCGTCACCGGGTTCACCGCCGCCGGGATGCTCCGGAAAGTAGGGCAGCAGGGAAATCGGGGCGCCGGTTGCGGCGGGTTCGGCGGCAAGGGACTTCGCCGTTGCCTGGTCCGGCAGTGGCTCGATCGCTTGCGGCGGGGTGGCCGGCGCAACGTCGGTTGCCAGTGGCTCGCTCGCGGCATACTGCACGCCGTTTCGCTGAACACCAAGCGACCGCGCGAGCGTCCCATCGCCCGCCGCCGTTGTCCGCTGTGCCGCATAGAACGCCAGATTGTGCTTGACGGCCGGGTCCCGCAGGTCGATTCGCGCGACGCGCTCGGCCGCCTGGAGCTGTCCGGACAAGCCGTAGGCCAGCGCGAGATTCTGGCGCGTTACGGCTGTGGCTGCCGGCGCCGCGTTCACGCGCTCAAGAAGCGCGACGGACTCCGCCGTCTTGCCGCTCAGCGCCAAGGAAAGGCCGAGATTGTTGAGGATCTTGGCATTATCGGGCGCGATCTCCAGGCCGGCCCGGTAGATCTCTTGAGCGGCCTCGTGGTTCCCCATCATGTCCAAGGCGACCCCCAGGCCGTTGTAGGCGCGGAAATCCGCGGCGTCGACGGCTCGTGCAGCCTCGAAAGGCTCGATGGCGAACTGCGGCTGCCCCAGGAGAACGCGCGCCACGCCGAGCCCGAGCAGTGCGTCGGAACTGTTCGGTTCGACGGCGAGGGCCCTTCCATAGGCCTCGGCCGCCTCGGCGTTGGCACCCAGCTCCATCAACGTGTCGCCAAGGCGAATCAACGGCGTCACCGATTGTGGGTTCGCCAGATGCGCCTGATGATACATCGCCACGGCGTTCCGTGCGTCGCCGCTTGCGCGAAGCCGGTCGGCGATCGCGAGGAGGTCGATGTCTTCGACCCGGGGCAGGCCGCCGACCGAAACCTCGGCCGCTGGTGTGATCGCCGGCGCCGTCGATGGCCCGCCGGCGCAGCCGGCGAGGTATGTGGAGAGGCCGAGCGCCGCGAATCGGATCCAGCGCCTGGGCCGGCGGTTGGGCATCGATCTCTCCGCCTCGTCTCAAGGAGGGCAGAGGTCAATGGTATTCCGCGCCCCATTAGCGGCACGTTAAATTAACCGTACCCACGCGCGACGCATCCTCGATACGGGAGGGACCCTGGCGTTCGGCCCGGGGCCCGATCAATAGCGGCGCTCGGCCGCCCGTTCGCGCTCGACCTCGGCGAAAGGAACGGCGCAAATAACGCCTTGCTCGCCCGCGTCGCCGCCGAGCGCCGCTGCCTCCTCGGGGCTGAGTTGTGTGACCCAGTAGAGCTTCTCGTCCTGGAAGGCGCTTTGGAAGGGCAGGCTCTCATTGCCGGAGGGCGGTTCGTCCGGGTCCCACTCCAGCCGAGCCGCGAGCTGGCGGGCAAGCGCCGCGTTGTCGGCGCGCACGATGACCTCTTTCCAGATGGCGTGGTCCTGCCACCGCGAATCGTCGGGATGCGCGACCGGCCAAAGTTTCCACAGGGGCATGATTGCGGGCCTCGTCTCAAGCGCTCGGCTGTTCCCAGCGCAGAATGGCTGCGGCAACGCCCTGGCGCGGCAGGTGGGCCTTGTTCGGCAGATGGACGGTGCCGCCCTGCAGCAAGGTGTGAACGGCGGCGTAATCGAGCAGGTCGACGTCTTCGGCCTCGGGGGCGTCGTGGACGGCAATCCGGTTGGAGGTTTCGTCGAACTGACCCCAGACCCGCTCGCCGGCGGCAAGGAGCAGGGTGTCCACCTGGCCGAAACGCGCCGCCTGGACAATCTCCGGGACCTCCGTGGTCGAGCGCGGATCGTTGCCGCCGCACATGCTCTGCAACCTGTCGATCGCCTCCTCGCGCGCGTTCGCGAAGAGGGGCTGGACGAGGGCGTAGGCGCGTCGGTGAAGCTCTTCCTCGTCGATGGCGTCCGGGTTGATGTCCACGCCCTCGGCGAGGAGGATCTTGGATCCGGAGAGCTTTCGGAACTGGCCCTCGATTTCGGGTGCTGCGGCGAGCACGAGCGGAGCCTGGTCGTCGCTGAGGGCGTCTTCAACGGCGCGCGCCACCCGGCTGAGGAATTCGATGAGCTGCGTCTTACGCAGGCCCTTGGCGGTTCCACCGAAATTATGCGCCTTCGGAACCGCGGCCACGCTTGTGGCGTGCGGTCGGGCGATCGGATGGGCGTGCACCGTCTCGACGAAGTCGGTCTCGCCATAGAGAGCCGCCAGGCTCTCGGGCAGGTCGGCATCTTGCAGTTCCGCCAAGCCGAACCGGGATCCCTCGAAGAGCCGGACCCGACCGGCGGTCACCGCAAGGACGAAGAACCGGCCGTCCGCCGCGAAGACCGGCAGCAGCGGCTTCACGTGGAACCGCTTCCCGACCACGACCAGCTCCGGCACGTCGATCGGCAGCTTGTGATACCGGAAGAACTTCGGCGCCAGGAACAGCGCAAGCCCGCTTTCCTGATGGCGCCAGAAGGCGTAGTCGTCGATGAGCGCACGCGCGGGGGCAAGAACCTCGTGCGCTTCCGGCGTTCGAAGGCCGGCTTCGATCAACCGCCTTTCGGCCTCTTCCACCTGATTCTTTAACCGTATCGGGCCCTGCCGGACCTCGCGGCCGGCGGCATGGGTCGGCAGAAAGACCGAGACGGCGTGGGAGGGGACCGCGGTCATCAGGGCGGCAAGATCTTCTTTGCTCAACATGCGGCGATCCAGGCTGAGGTTGACCTTCCTGGCTAACCCCGGCGTGCGCCGATGGTTCCGGAAGGGCCGGGGCGAGGCGGAAGCCGCTCTTTGATTAACGGATAAGAAAATATTGCTCGCCACTCTTCCATCTGTTTTCGCGTTATTACGTCAATTTTGGAGTCCGCAAGTGGTGCGAGAGAACCGGCTTTCCATCTTGTCTGGTGTCGGTATCAAGGCGCGGATCGTCGGGGCGATGATCGGTTTGGCGGCACTTGCCCTGACCGTCGTTGCCGGGTTGACCGCCATTCTCGCCGGCCGCATGGCGGAACAGGGCGCCATCGAAACCGCAGAAGAGATGGCGGCGCGGTACGGGAACCTGGTTGCCACGGAGCTGAACGTCGCTCTGGCGACGGCGCGCCACTTGGCCGTGTCCTTTCAGTCGCTCAAGGCCTCGGGTGTTGCCCATCGGGTCGCCTTCAGCTCCGTGCTCGAGGCGGAACTGAAGGCGAGCCCCGAACTTCTCGCCACCTGGACGGCCTGGGAACCCAACGCATTCGACAATCTGGACACCGTCTTCAAGAATGCCAACGGGCATGACGAGACCGGTCGGTTCGTCCCTTACTGGTACCGGGACGGCAACGAAGTCCGGCTCGAGCCCCTGATCGACTATGACAAGCCCGGCGCCGGCGACTACTATCTCCTGGCGCGAGACAGCGGAAAGAGTGTTGCTCTCGAACCGTATTTCTATTCCGTCGGCGGGACCGAGATCCTGATCACGTCCATGGCCGTCCCAGTCCGCGGAGACGGCGGCGTGCTGGGAGTCGCCGGCGTCGACATTGCTCTCGATGCTCTCCAGCAGGAGATCGGCCAGATCCGTCCCTATGAGGATGGCTACGTCACGCTGATCAGCCATGCCGGCCGCATCGTCGCGCATCCCGATCCGTCCCTGCTCAACAAGGACATGATCGAGGCGGGGTTCGGGCAGGACGCCAAGGACGCCGTGCGGCAGGGCAAGCTCTTGCAGCGGCTGGATGCGGTGACAGACACGGGCGAGGAGGCGTTGCAGGTTCTTGTCCCGATCCAGATCGGCGATACGGGCACGCCGTGGTCCTTCGCGGTGACGATCCCGCTGTCGCGCGTCTACGCCTCCGCCGACGAGCAGAAGCGCATATCCATAATCATTGCCGCCGTAAGCCTCGTGGTCATGGGTGGCGTCGGCTGGTGGCTGGGAAATGGAATCAGCGGTCCAATCCAGCGGATGACCCAGGCCATGGCGAAGGTGGCGGAGGGCGATCTGCAGGTCGATGTTCCCTATGGCGAGCGGCGCGACGAGATCGGCCGAATGGCGCGCGCGGTCCAGGTGTTCAAGGACAACGCGGTGGAGAAGGCGCGCCTGGAGGCCGAGCACGCCGATGCCGAGCGCCGCGCCGCGGAGGAGAAGCGCCGAGCCATGAACCAGCTCGCCGCTGATTTCGAGTCAACGGTGAAGTCGATCGTCGACAGCGTGTCTACGGCAGCCACGCAAATGCAGGCGACCTCTCGGGGCATGTCGGATGCCGCCGAAGAGACGAGCCGTCAGGCGACCGCCGTCGCTGCGGCGGCCGAGCAGGCCTCGTCGAGCGTGCAGACGGTGGCGACCGCGTCCGAAGAGCTCTCCTCATCGATCGCCGAGATCGGCCGGCAGGTGATGCAATCGACCGCGATCGCCGGAGAAGCGGTCGAGCAGGGCAAGCACACGAACGGTCGGGTGCAGAGCCTGGCCGCCGCGGCGCAGAAGATCGGCGAGGTGGTGAGCCTGATCAACGACATCGCCGAGCAGACGAACCTGCTGGCGCTCAACGCGACGATCGAGGCGGCGCGCGCCGGCGAGGCCGGCAAGGGCTTCGCCGTCGTCGCCTCCGAGGTCAAGTCACTCGCCACCCAGACCGCCAAGGCCACCGAGGAGATCGGCCAACAGATCGCGGCGATCCAATCCGAAACGAACGAAGCGGTAACCGCGATTCAGGCGATTACCACCACCATCGAGCGGATGAACGAGATCTCGACCACGATCGCAGCCGCGATCGAGGAGCAAGGGGCCGCGACTCGCGAGATCTCCAACAACGTCCAGCAGGTTGCAAGCGGCGCGGCCCAGGTGTCGAGCAACATCGCAGGCGTGACGAAAACCGCCGGGGATACCGGAAATGCCGCCGCCGAGGTGCTCAACGCCGCCGACGAACTGGCGCGGCAATCCCAGAACCTGCGGATCGAGGTCGAGAAGTTCCTTGAAGCGGTCCGTGCGGCCTGATCCCGGGCGGCCGCCGTTCGAGGCCGGGAGGAGGATCGGCCGGGCGATGGGATGCTCTTGAAGAGACCGGGCTAGGCACCGCTAGGCGTCGGCGAGAGGCGTCAGCCACTCCGGCGGCAGGACGTCTCGCAGGGACGCGCCCTGCCGCTCGATGCAGAGCAGGCCGTCCTGGAGCTGGTATTGGCCGTCATGCTGGCGCACCACGATCCAGGCCGGATTGATGGAGCCCGCGGGCGTGATCCAGAGGCTGTCGTAGGTCTGTCCGGTGTCGCGCTCGAACTCGAAGCCGCGGGCCGCGAAATACGCGGCCACGCGCCCAAGCAGTGCCTCGTCCTCTGCGCTGAAGAGCGGCCGGTCGAGAGAGGTTGCCGCGGCGCCGACCAAACCCGTCTCGTGCGCGCTCCGTCGAAATGCCGTCATAAGCAAGCTCTGCCACATGAGCATATCATGATGGGGGGCCTCGGCGCGCGTTAAAGATGGCTCCGGGACCGAAAGTCACATTTGCAACAAATTGGCCGTCGGCGTCCCGACCGGACAAGAAAATTATCCTGCTTCTATTCGGGCCGAGGGTGAAACGCCCGCATCGGTGGCCCTTTCGGCCGTTCGCCGTGCCCGCCTGAGAGAGGGTCCCGCTTAACCGAACCTTTAGCCCTCCGGCAGTAGATGCGGGACGGGAGACAGAGAGGCATGCATGCGTCGATGCCGTATTGCACACCTTGCCGGAATCGTCCTGCTCCTGGTCGCGACCGCCTGCGCGTCGGTCGAACCCGTCGATCCGCGTGATCCGGGTTTGTCCCTGATCTACGGCTATCTGGACATGGAGGAGGCTCCGACCGAGGCCGACTGGGTGTTCATAAAGCATTACGACGGGAAAGGCGAGGGCTACCGAGTTCCGGTCCAAGACGGGGTGTTCTATCACGTCGGCGTTCCCGCCGGCCCCTATCAGGTGGACGCCTTCGGCGGCAGAAGCTTCTGGAACGGCTCGTACATCTATGATTTCGGCTCGGATGGTCGCAACGCGACGGCCATCAAGGTCAACGAACCGGGCGTCTATTTTATGGGCGCGCACAAATACATTGATATTCCGACCGGCTGGCTGGAACAGCGGAAGTTCTCGATGGAACCGGTGGAGACACCGTCGGAGCGAGAGGTCCTGAGCAAGGTGCTGGAGCTCTTGCGGGAGGACGATCCCGAATTTGCACGCCAGATTTGGCTGGTGGAGCAGCGCCTCGCACAGAACTGGTGAGGTGAGTCTCCATGGGGATCCGCGCCGCGAAGCTGGCGCCTGCTGTCCTGGCTGTCGTCGCCCTTGCCGCATGCGCCGTCAGTATGCCGGAGAAGGAGGTCGCGGCGCTCTCGGAGGTCGGGCCCGGATCGGTCCTGATCGTTGGCTCCGTGGACGTCGTCCCGCCGCTTCGGGCGTGGGAAAAGGATCTCGACATCCCCTACGATGTCTTCACCTTCGGAATGGAAGAGAAGCTGAGCAACCGAGCCGTTCTCACGTTCGGCCGCTCTCCGGATACGCGAGTCGATCACGGTGAAGCCACCATCAATCCGGAACTCGGGCAAACCTACTTCTTCGCGGTCCCGAGGGATGCACCGTACATGGTCGGCGGTTACGTCGTGATCGAGTACGCAATGGTGAACGGGATGCTGCGCGACAGGCGGATCGTAATCCCCGGCACCTTGCGGCTCGAGATCCTCCCGGACGACGAGGCGATCTATGTCGGCACCCTTCGCCTGACGCGCGACGATTTCAACGAGGTGATCGAAGCCATGATGGTCGACGATTACCAACGGGCCGCCGCGGAGTTCGAGACCCGCTTCGGCACCGACACACGGCTGCGCAAGGCCATCTTCGAGCCGGTATCGCAATAGCGGTGCTAGATCGAGAAGACCGCCAGAGACGCTCGGCGGCGCGAAGCCGGAGCACGCATCGGCACTCGGCGAATCGAAAAGGAGCGAACGCGCATTTGCTCCGCGCGTTGCCGGCGCCGCCGCGGGTCCAGGGCAGCGCAACCCGGACACCGATCGCGGTTTGTCAATGACTGGAGAATGGCGGATGGGGTGGGATTCGAACCCACGAGGGGCTGTTGACCCCTGCCGGTTTTCAAGACCGGTGCCTTAAACCGCTCGGCCACCCATCCGATATTCGAGTCCACCGGACTGGAAAGCCGCCCGGCCGTCAAGATGGGCGATTCGACGCCGCATTGCCAGCCGTCCTGGCGAAAGCCCGAGGGGCCAAATCAATACCGGGGGGCGCAATCTCCTGCAAGCGCGGGATGCCGGTGGCCGGCGTGCCCGCGGCGCAGTGGGGCCGGCTCGGCGGAACCGAGACGCCCCGACGGTGTTTGCCCGTTAATCGATCTTGAAGGAGCATGTCATGAAAGCGACGATTTATCTGCTTGGCGCGGTCATGCTGCTCGGCCTTGCCGGCTGCGGGCAGACAACGGGTGAGCGCGCCCTCAGCGGCGGCGCGATCGGCGCCGGGGTCGGTGCGGCCGGCAGCGCCGTCACCGGCGGCAATCCGGTTACCGGCGGTCTCATCGGGGGTGCGGTCGGCGCCGGTACGGGCGCCCTCACCGAGGAAGAGGATCTCAACCTCGGCGATCCGATCTGGGATTAACGGGATTAACGGCGATCAAAGGCCGATCGCCGGCCGCCTGCTTGCTCGCGCTTCTCTGACCGATGGGTGGGGAGGGGGCGGCTACCCTTGGACGGCCTGTCTCTCCGATAGTGTGGCGGACGAGGACCTGCTTGCCGGCGTGGCGCGGCATTTCCCGAGCACGGCAATGCGCTGAACGGGGGTCGGAGAAGAAAGGCCCGGACCGGCTCTACGCGGGCCTTGGTCGCGCGCCGGCTCACGGATGGTTTGCCTCGCCGTCGATCAGTAACGGACCGAGCGTTCCCACTCCGTGACCTCCCGTTCGGCCGCCTCGCGGCTAAGCCCCCGTCGCTCCTGAAGTCGCCCGATGAGTTGGTCGCGCTGACCTTCAATCCGGTCCAGGTCGTCGTCGGACAGATCGCCCCAGCGTTCTTTGACCTTTCCCTTGATCTGCATCCAATTGCCTTTGATTTGGTCCCAATTCATGACACGTCTCCAATAAAAAGGTCGAAGCGCTTGTTTGTACGCATGAAACAAGCGGGCAGAGATATCGTTCCGTCGCGGGGTTGCGCTGCGTGACTGGCTAACGACGACCTCCCAACGTATCGGCGACGTGGGCGTCGCGCTCGCCCATCGGGCGGGAGGGACCTTTGGTCGTGTCCTCGGCCGTCTGGTGCTCCATTTCGGCGTTCACCTCTGCGCCGAGGAGGACAACGTAGGCGCTGATGTAGAACCACATGAGCAGAATGACCACGGCGCCGAGCGAGCCGTAAGTCTCGTTGTAGCTGCCGAAGTTCGCCACATAGAACGAGAACAGCGCCGAAGCGACGAGCCAGAGCGCGGCCGCGCCCGCGGAACCCCAGGTTACCCAGCGCCATCGCGGTTCGTTGCGCGCGGGTCCGTAGCGATACAGGACGCTCAAAGCAACGATGACGGCGAGCGCGAGCAGTGGCCAGCGGAGGATGGACAGGATGGGCCCGATCGTCTGCCCGAGACCGAGCGCGCCGAAGACCACCGGGAGCAACACGACCAATACAAGCGCGGACACGACGAACAGAATCGCGCCCAGCGTGAGCAGAAGAGCGACGGTATTGAACTTGAAGAAGCCCCGGGTTTCCGCCTCGTCATAGGTAACATTGAGCGCGGTCATCATCGTCTTCACGCCGGCGGTCGCGCTCCAGAGCGCCAGGATCAGTCCGCCCAGAAAGCCGAGGGTCAGGTTGCCCTGGCCACCGGTCGCGACCTTGTTGAGTTGCCCCTCGAGAATGTTCCATGCCTCCGCAGGCATGATGCCGCTCAGAGCGGCGAGCTGCCGTTCCACGTCGGCGGGATTGGCGACGAGCCCGTAGATGGAGACGAGGGCGGCGATGGCCGGGAAGATTGCGAGCAGGCCGTAGAAGGCGATCCCGGCGGCGATGATCGAAATGTTGTCTCGGTTCAACTCGTCCTTGACGCGAGAGGCGATCTGCCACCACCCCTTCGCCGGAATCTCACTCGGCTGCCGTGCGTGGCGACCCTCTGCCCTGGATCCCGCCGTCCCGTTCTCGGGCCCCTCACCGGCGGGCGGCGGTCGCACTTTCCGTCGTGCCACGGAGCCTCTCCATGGTTGGGGGAGGAGCGCGCGCCCCGGCGGCGGCTACCTGCCCGTGTTGGCTACCTGCCTTCCCGGCCCCGTGGCGCGCGCCGAGGCACCCGGTTTCAGGTTGCCGTGCCGGCCCGGCCCTTGGGACCTAACCCTTCTTCTTGTCACCTTCGCTCGGCGTCGATCCGGCCGCTCCGCCGGACTTCACCGTCGAGCTGTCGCTTGTCGAGGGGGAGGCTGTACGATTCCCGGCGGACGAGGATAAGCCGGCCGCGGTCGGACCTTGTCCCTCGCTCATGCGCTCGGTCATGTGCGCGGCGTTCCGTTCGGCCGGCGTTGCGCCGGCTTCGCCGCCCGAGGAGGATTCCCGCTGCAACATTTCGTCGCTGACGGCAGTCCAGGTCTCGCCGACAGCTTGTCCGGCCCGCTCGATCCCTGCGCGCCCTTTCTCGGCGGCACGATGCGCAAGATCGTCCCGGGTCTCGCCCATCAGCCTGTCCTCTCGTCGCGTCGTCGGCATCAGGGCGCCCAAGGCGGCGCCGAGAACGAAGGCGGCCGCCGCCATCAGCAACGGCTGTTCGTCCACCATCTCGGTGAAGCCGGACCGCGCGCGCTGCCCCTGCTCGCGGGCCATGCCGCCGATCCGGCTCATCCGCTCGCGGGCTCCGCCGGCCATCCGGCCGATCCGGCCCTGCCGACTCTCTTCCTCTTCATAGGCTCCGTAGGAGGACGATGAGAAGCCGTGGGAGGTACCGGAGCCGTATTCCCCGGTCTCGCCCCCCGTCGGGCGGTGCGTAGATCCGGAGGCTGCCGGGCCCGGATGGTAGGTCCCGCCGGTCGAGGCATAGGCTGCTTGTTCCGCGCCTGCCGCCGCGGCGTAGTCGCCGCCGCCGGCCGAGGCATAGTAATACTGCGCCTCGTCGTCGGCATCTTGCCCGTCGCGAGAAAGCCGACGCCGTGATCCCGACATCGCAAGCCATGCGAGGCCGGCGCCCACCAGCGCGACGGGGATTGGATTGTCGCGCACGGTGCGCCCGAGATTCGACGCGAATGCGCCCGGTCCTTGGCGGAAGTACGTCACGACCTCGTCCATTATTTGCCCGGGGGTAAGTCTGCGCTGGATGGCGTCGAGCGTTTCCCGCATCTCCGACCGGGTGTGCTCGATCTCGCCCTCGATCTCTTCAGAAGCTTTGTAGTCTTCGGTGCCCATCACATCTGCTCCCTGACCATATCCCTGTCCCGACGGAGCGATTCCGCGATCCGTCGCGGCGCCAGGCTTTGCGCCCGCAGGGCGCTACGCCCGGCCAGCAAAAGACCGAGGCCGATCAGCGCGACCACACCGCCAACGATAAGCGAAGCAAGCCATCCCGGCATGAACTCGGCCAACCCGACCACGAGGGCCTGCAGCAGGATGAGCAGCCCGGCGAAGGCCAACAAGCCCCCAACGGCAAGCGACGCGACCGCATTGCCGATCTGCGAGACCTTTTCCGAGGCTTCGGCCTTGGCGAGCGCGACCTCCTGGCGAACCAGATCGGCGGTGCTTTGCGTCAGGTCCGTGAACAGCTCCATCAGCGAGCGTTCCTCCTTTGGCGGCTGCATCAGTACGACCCTCCCTCGGAAGACCTGTCGCCGCTGCTCCACTCGGTGCGACCGCCGAAGGTTCCGGCCTCCGACATGCCCTCGGCCATCTGCTCGCCACCGTGGCGCTCACCGGAGGCCTTGGCGAACCGGGCAGCCAGGAATCCCGCGACCAGCGCCCCGCCGATGAGAAGGGCCGGTTGCTGCCGTGCGAGGTCCTGCGCCTGGCGGGCAAGCGCCCCCAGATCCCGTTCGCGGAGCGCGCTCGACACCCGCTCGAGGCCTTCGGCGGCCCGGCCGACATAGTCCGCGACGGCGGCTTGGTCCTGGTCTCTCAGACTGTCGGCCGCGCTTCGCAGCGCCCGCGCGACGCCACCGACCCGGTCGGCCGCCTTTTCCTTCCGTTCGGCGGCGAAGGAACGGGCCCGTTCCTTCGCCTGCTCGGTCAAGCGGCGGGTCTCGTCGCGGAGTTGGGTGCCGGTGGCCTCGGACGAACCGTCGGGCGAGGAGCGCGCGCCGCCCGATGCCCCGCCGGTCGCCGAGCCAGCCGCTGACGTCGACGGATCGGCCCCGGCGCCCGACCCTGGATCTCGCGTGGCCATAGCTACACCTCCTGTCCCAGAACGATCGGCCCGATTCCCGCTGTGGTTCCGGCAAGTTGCGGCGATCGAGCCCAGGCGTCGTGATTCTCGAATCTAGAACCGCGGCCTCCCGAAAATGGTTCCCGATGCTCAAGAGCTTGTGCGGCTAAAACAGCTAGGCCGACGGCTGTCATTCGGGTCGCCAAGAACTGGGTTCATGATCATCACCCGACGATCAGCAAAAGCGCCGCGCCTGGGCGCCATTTTTCATGCTTCCCGTGAACCGGTACGCCGGGGAATATAGGTGCGGCGCGGCGGGAGCGGCGTCCAGGCGGCTGAAGCCCCGCGACCGAAGACCCTCATGGCAGGCCCCGATGTTCTTCGTCCTTTCCAAGCTCTTCTGGATCCTTGCGGCGCCTGGCAATCTGCTGGCGCTCGCGCTGTGCGGCGGCGCCGTGCTGCTGTTCACCCGGTGGCGGCGTTTGGCGCGGTGGTTGATCGGCCTGGTCGCGGCCGCCGTGGCCGTCATCGCGGTCGTTCCCGTCGGACAATGGCTCTTGCTTCCGCTGGAGAACCGGTTTCCTGCCGCTCCCGTCCCGGAAAGCATCGACGGCATCGTCGTGCTTGGCGGTGGCATCAATCCGCATTCCCTGACGGAGCGGGGACAAGCCGATCTGAACGACCATGCGGACCGCCTGTTCGCCCTTGCGGTTCTGGCGCGGCGCTTTCCGGATTCGACGCTGATCTACACCGGCGGGGACGCCAGGCTGATTCAGGGCGAGGAGCGCGAGGCGGATGGCGCGCGTCGGCTGATGCAACAGCTCGGCCTCGATACGCGCCGCATCATCTTCGAGCGGGAGGCGCGAAACACCTTCGAAAACGCGATATACGCCAAATCGCTGGCGAAGCCCGGGCCGGGAGAGACCTGGCTGCTCGTGACTTCGGCCTATCACATGCCGCGGTCGGTCGGAATCTTCCGCCGGCAGGGCTGGCCGGTCGTTCCCTACCCGGTGGACTATATGACCGACGGGCGCTTTCGCCTGATGATGCTTCCGGACTTTTCGGGCGGGCTCGCGTTGGCGAGCCGCGCGGTGAGGGAATGGATCGGTCTCATCGCCTATTATGCCAGTGGCTATACCGACAGCCTTTTCCCGGGGCCGGAGGCGGTAGGGACGGAGGTCGGCCCCGGAATAGCGTTTGCGCCTTAGTTAAGGCTGTGGCACAAACGGCACGGGTCGGCTCGCATTGGTAAAGTTCGCGCCGGCACAGGGGGAATCTTGCTCATGCCGCTGTTGCCCATGCCTTTCCGCCCCACGGTCTCCCGCAGTGGGAAAGGGGCGCTTTGGGCTGCTCTGCTCACCTTGGTCTGCGCCGGATCTTTCTGGCCGATGCCCTCCCGGGCCGAGGTGCAGGCCTTTCCCGTATGGCTGGAAGGCGTACGCCAGGAGGCGCTGAGTCAAGGCATCTCCGAGGCGACCCTCCGCGAAGCCCTGGCCGACATTCGGCCTATCCCGCGGGTCATCGAGCTGGATCGCCGGCAGCCGGAGTTTACCCTGACGTTCGAGGAGTATCTGCAACGCGTCGTGCCCGAGGATCGGGTCGAGCGGGGGCGGCGGATGCTCGAGCAGCATCGCTCGCTGCTCGATGAGATTGGGGCAAAGTACGGCGTGCAGCCACGCTTCATCGTCGCGCTTTGGGGCATCGAGACGGATTTCGGTCGGGTCACCGGCGGGTTTCAGGTGGTGCCGGCGCTCGCCACCCTCGCGCATGATGGGCGACGGAGCGCCTTCTTCCGAAAGGAACTGCTCGACGCGCTTCACATCCTCGACGAGGGCCATGTCAGCGCTGCCGCGATGGAGGGGTCGTGGGCGGGTGCCATGGGGCAAAGCCAGTTCATGCCGTCGAGCTTCCGCCGCTACGCCGTTGACTACGATGGAGACGGGCGGCGCGACATCTGGACCACGAAGGCCGACGTCTTCGCTTCGATCGCGAATTACCTGTCGTCTCATGGCTGGCGTGCGGACCAGATCTGGGGACGGCCGGTGCGCCTGCCCGCCGGCTTCGATCTGGCGCTGGCCGATCTGAAAGTCGAGAAGCCGCTCGAGGAATGGCAGAGGCTCGGCGTTCGAACGGCGACCGGCGACGACCTGCCGCGAGCGGACTTCCCGGGCTCGATCGTGCTGCCCGGAGGGCCGGATGGCCCGGCTTTTATGGTTTATTCAAACTACAAGACGATTCTCCGCTGGAACCGATCGACGTATTTCGCGACGGCCGTCGGCATTCTCGCGGAGCGTATTGCGGAAAGGTAGCCGGCACCGCCGCGCCCACTTTTCCACCGGGTGAGCTTCAGGGGGCACCCACCGCATGATTCGTTGCTTCGTTGTGTCGTTCCGGCTCTGCTGCATTCTGGTGGCGGCGGCGTTGGCCGGCTGTGCCGAGACAGCCCTTGTGGTCGATCAGACCAAGCGCATCACGTCGGGCCCGCCGGGAAAGTCGACCGGCGTCTACAAGATCGGCAAGCCGTATCGGATCAACGGTGTCTGGTACTACCCCGGTGAGGACTACGGTTACAGCGAGACGGGGATCGCGTCATGGTACGGGCCGGCGTTCCACGGCAGGCCGACCGCCAACGGAGAGATCTTCGACATGAACGCCCTGACGGCGGCCCATCGGACTCTTCCGATGCCCAGCATGGTGCGCGTCACCAACCTGGAGAACGGTCGCGCGGTGGTGCTTCGCGTCAACGATCGCGGTCCTTTCGCCCATGGCCGGATCATCGATGTCTCACGTCGCGCGGCCCAGCTGCTGGGGTTCGAGCGGCAGGGCACGGCGAGGGTTCGGGTGGAGATTCTGGAAGCGGAAAGCCGCGCCTTGGCGATGGCCGCATCCGGCGGGCCGGGTGCGCCGGCCCTCGCCAACGAACCAAAACCGCGGGCGGCCCCGTCGATCGCCGTTGCCGCCGAGACGCTTCCACCCCCCGGCGGCGGGGGCGGCGGCGAGCCAGTCGTCGAGACGATGCCCGTGGCGGCGCCGGCTCCTGCGGCCGCCCTACCAACACGGACGACCGCCTTCCGCCCGCAGATTGACGAGGGGCAGGTATCGGTTCAGCCAGTCCGGCCGACGCAACTCTTCATCCAGGCCGGCGCCTTCACCCAGTACCACAATGCCTATCGCTTGAGCGCGCTGCTCTCGCCCTTTGGGTCGACCGAAGTTTCCTCGACGTTCGTGGGCGGTCAGCAGTTCTTCCGCGTCCGTCTCGGACCGATCGACAGCGTTGAGGAGGCCGATCGGCTGCTCGAGCGGATCATCGATGCCGGTCATCTCGATGCACGCGTCATCGTGCAATAGGATGACGAGATTTTCCTCCGAAAGCCTATGTCCCGACACCGCGGCACCCCCGGGCGAGGCGGTCCGGGGGCGCGGCCGAGTTCGCCAGCCGTCGAACCGACGGTCCGTTCGCAACCCCAGCCTGGAGAAGAGATGAGCTTTCGACGCCTTTCATCGATTCCGACGAGCCGCTTCGTCGGCGCGGCTCTCCTTGCCATGCTCCTCGCCGTCCCGCTGAGGGCGGGCGCCCTGGAGACGGCCGGCAGGCAGGCCATCATCGTCGACTACCAGACCGGAACCGTCCTGTTCGAGAAGAACGCCGACGAGCCCATGGCTCCGGCCTCGATGAGCAAGCTGATGACGGTCTATCTGGTGTTCGAACAGCTGAAGTCGGGCCGGATCTCGATGGAGGACACGCTCCCGGTTTCGGAGAAGGCGTGGCGCAAGGGCGGCTCGAAGATGTTCGTCGAGGTGAACTCGCAGGTGAAGATCGCCGATCTGCTGCGCGGCATCATCGTCCAGTCCGGCAACGACGCCTGCATCGTCGTGGCCGAAGGGCTTGCGGGCAGCGTCCCGGCCTTTGCCGAGCTGATGAACAAGAAGGCCCGCGAACTCGGTCTGACGGGCAGCCACTTCGTCAATGCGAGCGGCTGGCCGGATCCCGAGCAGAAAATGACGGCGCGCGACCTTGCCGTGCTGGCCAAGCGCATCATCCAGGACTTTCCGGAATACTACGAAATCTTCTCGGAGAAGGAGTTCACCTACAACGGGATCCGCCAGGGCAATCGGAATCCGCTGCTTTACCGGAACATGGGTGCCGATGGTCTCAAGACCGGCCACACCGAGGAGTCCGGCTATGGGTTGACCGCCTCGGCCGAGCGCAATGGACGTCGTATCATCCTCGTCGTCCATGGGCTTGGCGGCATGCAGGAGCGGGCCGACGAATCGGCACGGCTGATCGAATGGGCGTTTCGCGAATTCGCCAATTACGAGTTCGTCAAGGCGGGTGAAACCATTGCCACTGCGCCGGTCTGGCTCGGCGAATCCGAGACGGTACCGCTGGTGGTGGAAGAGGATCTGACGGTCACGCTGCCGCGCGGCGACCGTGATAAGGTCCGCGTAGTGGCGCGGTTCGACGGGCCGGTCCCGGCACCAATCGAGGCCGGGCAGGTGATCGGGGAACTGGAGATCAGCGCGCCGGGAATCGAGCCGAGGGTGGTGCCGCTCCTCGCCGGCGCCCCGGTGGAGCGGCTCGGGCCCGGCGGTCGGATCATCGCCTCGTTCAGGCATCTGCTCTTCCCCGGGGGCGCGGGGGTAGCCACCGAGACGCTGACGAACTAAAGGCATACACTAAAGGCACACAAAGAAGGCGTGGCGCGAACGCCGCGCCTTCTCCCGGCGGCCTATTTCGCGCAAGTGGAGAGCCGCGGTCCTGCACGAGCGACATGGTCGAGCAACGAACCTCGAAGGCACGGTTCATCACCCTGGAAGGCGGGGAGGGTGCCGGCAAATCGACCCAGGCGCGCCGCCTCGCCGAGGGGTTGAGGGGGATCGGCCTCGACACGCTCCTGACGCGGGAACCCGGCGGTTCTCCCGGGGCCGAGGAGATCCGCGCCCTCCTCGTTCAAGGGGCGGCCGGGCGATGGGATCCGCTGACCGAGACGCTTCTGCATTTCGCGGCGCGTCGCGATCATCTGACCAAGACCATTCGGCCGGCGCTTGCCGCCGGGTGCTGGGTGGTCTGCGACCGCTTCGCTGATTCGACTCGTGCCTATCAGGGCTTCGGTCTCGGCCTTGACCGCCGCGTCATCGAGACGCTGTATGAGATGGTGGTGGGCACCGACACGCCCGACCTGACGTTGATTCTCGATCTGCCCGTTGAGGAGGGGCTGCGCCGCGCCTCGGGCCGCGGCCATGCCGAGACCCGCTACGAAGACATGGACCGGGCGTTCCATGAACGGCTACGCCAAGGCTTCCTGGAGATCGCGCGCGAGGAGCCCGATCGCTGCGTCGTCATCGACGCGCGCGGCCGCCCCGGCGCAGTGCAGCGCGCCATCCGCCGGGCGGTGCGCGAGCGCCTCGGGGTCGGCTTGACATGAGCGAAACAGGCGCGCCGGCACCGGTTGCCAATCCGCATCTCATCGGTCATCAAGCCGCCGAAGCCACCATACTGCAGGCTTGGCGCTCCGGGCGGATGCCGCATGCCTGGTTGATCACCGGGCCGCGTGGCGTCGGCAAGGCGACACTGGCCTATCGGTTTGCGCGCTTTGCGCTTGCCGACAGGGGGCTCTTCGGACGCGCCGGCGACGGACTGTTCGTCGATCCGGATGATCCGGTATTCCGCCGTGTGGCGAGCGGCGGCCATGCGGACCTGCTGGCAGTCGAGCGCAGCGTCAACGACAAGACGGGACGGCTGCGCGGCGAAATCGTCGTCGAAGACGTCCGCGAGGTCGGATCCTTCCTCCATCTGACACCGGCGGAAGGGGGGTGGCGGATCGTCATCGTCGATTGCGCTGACGAAATGAATTTGAGCGCTGCCAATGCGTTGCTGAAAATTCTTGAGGAGCCGCCTCAAAAGGCTCTGCTCTTGCTCGTGAGCCACGCGCCGGGCGGCCTGTTGCCGACGATCCGCTCGCGCTGCCGCCGTCTTGCCCTGCGCGCTCTTGACGACGCGACGGTCGCGGCGCTGCTGGCGCGCTATCGGCCCGACCTGACCGAGGCGGATCGCATCGCGCTCGCCGGGCTGGCAGAGGGCAGCATCGGACGCGCGCTCGACCTGGCGGCTGAGGGCGGGCTCGAGCTCTATCGGGAAATGGTGGCCCTGCTGATGTCCTTGCCGAAGCTCGACGGCGAGCGCCTCCATAAGTTCGGCGATCGGTTCGGGCGGCAGGGCGAGGCCGCGGAGGCCGCCTTCCGAACGGCCACCGATCTTCTCGGCCGCTGGCTGGGGCGGATGGTCCGCGCCGGCGCTTCGGGGACTCGGCCGCCCGAGGTCCTGCCGGGGGAAGCGGCCTGCATGGCGCGGCTCCTGGAGCGGCGCGGCCTTGATCAGTGGCTTGACCTGTGGGAAAAGATGGCGCGTCTGTTCGCGGCGACGGAACGCGCCAATCTCGACCGCAAGCAAGTTTGGGTCGGCGCCTTTCTCGATATCGAGGGGTTGGCCCGGCCGTAGGGTAGGGCACCGTCAGGGCGCGGCCCCGGCCGGGCCGCAGGAGAGCCGTCCCGATCCGTGCCGCATCTCAGGAGACCGGAATCGTGGGGCAACAAGCCTATTACATCACCACGCCGATCTATTACGTGAACGACGTGCCGCATATCGGTCACGCCTACACGACGCTGGCCTGCGACGTGCTGGCCCGGTTCATGCGGCTCGACGGCCGGAGGGTGAAGTTCCTGACCGGAACCGACGAGCACGGCCAGAAGGTCGAGAAATCGGCCCGCGCCGCCGGCATGGATCCCCAGGCCTTCACCGACAAGGTGTCGCAGAACTTCCGCGCGCTGGCCAAGCAGCTCAACTTCTCGAACGACGACTTCATCCGCACGACGGAGGAACGCCACATCCGGGCCTGCCAGGCGCTTTGGAACCGGCTTGTCGAGGCCGGCGAGATCTATCTCGGCTCCTATGCCGGCTGGTACGCCGTGCGCGACGAGGCGTTCTATGACGAAAGCGAGCTGCGCGATGGGCCCGACGGCAAGAAGATCGCGCCGTCGGGCGCGGAGGTGGAGTGGGTCGAGGAGCCGTCCTACTTCTTCCGCCTGTCTGCGTGGCAGGATCGGCTGCTGGCCTTCTATGAGGCCAATCCGGACTTCATCGGACCGGACAGCCGCCGCAACGAGGTGATCAGCTTCGTCAAAGGGGGCCTCAAGGATCTCTCCGTCAGCCGGACCACCTTCAAATGGGGCGTTCCGGTCCCGAACGACCCCGACCACATCATGTATGTCTGGCTCGATGCATTGACGAACTACATCACCGCCGTCGGATATCCCGACACGGACTGCGAGGCATACCAGACATTCTGGCCGGCCGATCTTCACATGGTGGGGAAGGACATCCTCCGCTTCCACGCGGTCTACTGGCCGGCGTTCCTGATGGCGGCGGGGCTGCAGCCGCCGAAGCGGGTGTTTGCCCATGGCTGGCTCCTGAACCGCGGCGAGAAGATGTCCAAGTCGCTGGGCAACGTTCTGGCGCCGCAGAACCTCGTCGAGGAGTACGGGCTCGACCAGGTGCGCTATTACCTGCTGCGCGAGGTGCCGTTCGGCTCCGATGGCTATATCAGCCACGAGAGCATGGCCGGCCGTATCAACAGCGATCTTGCCAACGATTTCGGCAATCTGGCACAGCGTGTTCTCACGATGGTGCATCGCAACTGCAACGGCGCCGTGCCGCAGCCGGGCGCGCTCGCGCCGGCCGACCGGGCGCTGGTCGAGGCGGCGGAGGGGCTGCTGGACCGTGTTCGCGCGGAGTTCGAGCAGCAGGCGTTCCACCGCGGGCTCGAACTGATCTGGCAGGTGGTCGGCGACGCCAATCGCTATGTCGACGAGCAGGCGCCCTGGGCCCTTCGCAAGACAGACCCGGCGCGCATGAACACCGTCCTCTACGTCCTGGCGGAGACGATCCGTCATCTCGCGATCCTGACCCAGCCGGTCATGCCGGACTCCGCGTCCCGGCTGCTCGATCAGCTCGCGGTGGCGCCGGAGCGCCGGAGCTTCGCCGCGCTGGGGCCGGAAGGCGCGCTGGTGCCCGGCACGGCCCTGCCGAAACCGGAGCCGGTCTTTCCGCGTTATGTGAAAGCCGAGGAAAGCGCGTAGAACCGATGCTTGTCGACAGTCATTGTCACTTGGATTTCAAAGATTTCTCCGGTGATCTTGACGAAGTGGTTTCGCGTGCGGTGCGAAACGGCGTCGGGACCATGGTGACGATCGGAACACGGCTGAGTGCCTTTCCGCAGGTTCGGGCTGTCGCCGAGCGATTCGACAACGTGTATTGCTCCGTCGGCATTCATCCGCATGAGGCGGCGGCCGAAGGGGGGGTGGAGGCGGCGCAGCTTGTGGCGCTGGCCGAGCATCCGAAGGTCATCGGCATCGGCGAGACCGGTCTCGACTACTACTACGACCACAGCCCGCGCGACCGGCAGAAGGCGGTCTTTCGCGTCCATATGGAGGCCGCGCGGCGGACCGGCCTGCCGCTGATCGTGCACGCGCGCGATGCCGACGAGGACATGGCGGAGATGCTCGCCGAAGGCGCCGCCGAGGGCGGGCTGACCGGGGTGCTGCACTGCTTCAGCTCCGGCCGGCAACTCGCCGAAAGGGCGCTTGAGCTCGGGTTCTACATCTCGCTCTCCGGGATCGTTACCTTCAAGAAGGCGGAGGAGCTTCGCGCGATTGTACGCGACCTGCCGGAGGACCGGATTCTGGTGGAGACCGATTCTCCGTATCTGGCGCCGGTGCCGCACCGTGGAAAACGCAATGAGCCGGCGTTCGTCGCCTATACGGCGAAGCTGGTGGCGGAGCTGCGCGGCACCGATGCCGAGGCCTTTGCCCGCGCCACGACGGAGAACTTCTTCCGCCTGTTTGGCAAGGCGAAGGCATCGGCATCCGGGCAGGCGGCCGCGCCGGAGCCGGGCGGCTGATGCGGGTTACCGTCCTCGGCTGCGGCGGCTCGGGCGGCGTGCCGCTTGTCGGCGGTGACTGGGGGTGTTGCAACCCCGACAACCCCAAGAATCGCCGGCGTCGCGTTTCGGCGCTGGTGGAGCAGGGCGGGACGGTTATCCTCATCGACACCTCGCCGGATCTCCGCGCCCAGCTCCTTGATGCGGGCGTCACGCGGGTCGATGCGGTGCTCTATACCCATGATCACGCCGATCATTGCCACGGCATCGACGACCTTCGCTTCCTGCGCCGCGCGCATGACGCCCCGCCGATCCCGGCCTATGGCACCGCCGCGACGCTGGCGACGCTGAGCCGGCGTTTCGACTATATCTTCCGCCAGTCGGAGGAGGGGTCGGGCGTCCTGTACAGGCCGTTTCTCGAAGCGCGAGTGATCAACGGACCGTTCTCCGTCGAGGGCATCCCGATCACGCCCTTCGAACAGCACCATGGCTACGGCACGGTGACCACGGGCTACCGGATCGGCGGCATGGCCTATTCCACGGATGTGGTGGACCTGCCGGAGGAGGCCTTCACGGTGTTGCAGGGCCTCGACCTCTGGATCGTCGATTGCCTGCGTTACGCGCCGCATGTGACCCATGCGCATTTCGAGAAGACGCTTGGCTGGATCGAGCGGCTGCGGCCGAAGCGGGCGATCCTGACGCATCTTAACCATACCGTGGACTACGACGACATCGCCGCGCGCTGCCCGCCGGGCGTGGAGCCGGGCTATGACGGGCTGGTGGTCGAGATCCCTGACTGACGACAGCAGGATACGCCGGCTTGTCGTTTCGAGGATAGGAGACCCCGCAGACCGTGGTTCGCTTGCATAGGAGGGCCTTTCTGCGGCGAGGCTGCTGCGTGGCCGTTCGCGGGACGGTCGCCGGGCTGTTCGTCCTTGGGGCGGGGCCGCGGGCCCTCGCAGAGACGGCAGGTCCGCCGGAGAATCGCTCTCCGGTCCTGCCACCCGACGTCGCGGCCGCGCCGTACGAGGAGAACCTGGCGCAGGCGGTGGCGCGGGCCGCCGCGCTGGCGAACCTGCGCACGCTGATTGTGGCGCGCGACGGCGTGCCGCTGGTCGAGCGCGTATTCCGGGGGCCCGACCTCGATCGGCCGGTCAACGTGAAATCTGTCTCCAAGACGGTGATTGCGGCCCTCGTCGGCATTGCCATTGAGCGGGGGCTTTTCACGGGCGTGGATCAGCCGATCGCCTCGATCCTGGGCGATCATATGCCGGCCGACGACGACCCGCGCCGAGCGGCGATCACGATCGGCCATCTGTTGTCGATGCAGGCCGGTCTGGAACGGACTTCGGGCCCCAACTATGGCCGCTGGGTGCTGAGCCCCGACTGGGTCCGGTTTGCGTTGTCGCGCCCTTTCGTGGACGAACCTGGCGGCCGAATGCTCTACTCGACGGGTAACTCGCACATTCTTTCGGCGGCGCTGACGCGCGCCTCCGGCCGAAGCACGCTCGAGCTTGCCCGGGAGTGGTTGGGTAAGCCGCTCGGCATCACAATCCCGCCATGGCCGCGTGGTCCGGAGGGAATCTATTTCGGCGGCAACGATATGCTGCTGTCGCCGCGCGCCCTCCTGAGGCTGGGCGAGACCTACCGCAGCGGCGGCGTCTACGGCGGACGGCGCGTGCTGCCGGAGGCCTGGGTGCGCGCCTCCTGGACGCCACGTGGCCGGTCCCGGCATACGGGCCACCGCTATGGCTACGGCTGGTTCATCACGCAGGTACGGGGGCACGCCGTCTACTATGCCTGGGGCTATGGCGGACAGTTGATCTATGTCGTGCCCAGCCTCGAGCTCACGGTCGTCGTTACGTCGGATCCGACGGTGCCGTCCGGCCGCACCGGATACGTCCGGGACCTGCACGCGCTCCTCGCGGATGCCATCATTCCCGCTGTCGACGGCGTGAGCTGATCCGTCGGCGTCGGTTTGTCGGCTGCGATGGTCCCTGCGAACAGCTTTGGCCTAAGCGGTATCAACGGAAGTGCTTGGGCGGGCGAGCTGCGCCCCCGACCCCTTCGCGAGCCGCGTGACGTGATCGCGCTAGGCTACAGCCACGGGGGCTGTGCGCCGATGCCGGTCAATGCATCCTTCGGCATTCGGGAGAACTCTGGCTTCAGTACTGGGAAGAGCACAGGGAGAAATTGGCCGATCCGCTGTATTACCTGGTCAGCCTCGTTCGAATGAAGGCGATCCTGCTTTGCTACCTGAAGCGCGTGCCGGTTTCGCGAGGCTTTCAGGTGTGGGCTCCGTTCCAGGATATCGACGTCGCATCCGCGATGCTGACGCTCCCGCCCGGCAGGCGACTGGATCGGGCATGGCAGCGCGACCTTTTCCGGAGGTACGGTTTGGATCTGGAGGCTCTCGGGCTGCGCGCGGCACGGGCCGACACGGTCAATCATCAGGCGATGAGGCGCGTGCCGCTCGCTCCGTTGGATGCACACCTCCTCAGAGAGGTGGTCAACCCCGCTTACGTCGAATGGATCAACCGGAGAGTCATCGGCCGGATGCCGCTCGAGCCGGCAAAGCGATGGCTCCTGGGCCTGCGAAAGATCGGCGGCGCAATGCGCCGCCTGGGCATTACCGACGAGAAGCTCAAGGCCTATCGGGCTTACCTGACCCTACGGCCGATCGAGAATGCGATACGGTTGAGATCGCTGTCACAGCGGCGTGACATCGGCGCCGTGGTCGGCGGACCGCATAGCCGCGAGCACGGGGCCGGTTCGGGAGCCGCCGCCTTCGCTCCGGCCTCGGGCGCCAACCTGGTGCGGCGTCCGTCGTGAATGCATCGACCCTCGGTCTGCCCGTCCAAGAAGCGCGGAGGGCAAAGCGGCGCGTGAGGTGCGGCCGTTGGTCGCCGCCGTCGCACAAACCGGCCTTGAATGTGAATGTTCAAAAAGAACAAGCTCTTGGCGGTCTTGGTTACAGCGATCTCAAATGCGGTGTCTGCAGCGGAACCGGGGCGGCCATGATCGCTCCGAAGTCGCGACCATTCCGTTCTCCGATGCGTTTGTGCGGAAGGCGGATATGATGCAAGGTGTTGCGTAACACGATGAATATTGCGGGCGATCCTCAAGTAGAAATCCCGGTATCGTAGGCAAAGACGAGCAAGGTCCGCGGCGGCTCGAGGAAGCCATGGCGCTGGCGGAGACCGAGAGCGGCCGGAGGGCGGTGATCGAGTCGCCGCCTGCCGCATGATTGCACTAAGCCATTTCCGCCAGACGGTGTTCCATATCGCTCGGATGACACAACGACGGAGAACGTTATGACAGACATCGGCGGCGACGCCATCGGCAAGCTTATCCTGCGCATCACGCTGGGCGTCCTGGTTCTGCTCCATGGTCTGGCCAAGGTTACGGGCGGAGTCGGCGGCATCGCGAGCATGTTGCAGGGGATCGGACTGCCGAGCATGCTGGCGCTGGGGGTTTACCTGGGGGAGGTGCTTGGGCCGATCCTGTTGATCATCGGCTGGTACGCCCGAATTGGCGCGGGGCTGATCGTCATCAACATGTTATTCGCGATCGCGCTGGTGCACACCGGGGACATTTTCAGCCGGACGCCACAGGGCGGCTGGGCCTTGGAGCTGCAGGGCATGTTCCTGTTCACGGCACTGGCGCTCGTGTTCACCGGGCCGGGGCGCTTGAGCATCAACCGCCGGTAGATGACGCCATCTTCAGCGGTTCTTTCTGGAAAGCACGTCCGAAAAGGGAATCAGCGGCTTGTGCGAACAGACGGCGGTCCCGAGAGCGCCTCCCCAACACCCAAAACGAAATTTTCCATAATATACATTATGCGCGCATGGCTGATATGCGCGAACCGCATAGATCGCTGAATGTCTTAAGTTTTTTTGTAACCCGTTACCTGATAGTTGATACCTCTCAAAGGGTTAACAGGGGGAAGCCCAGCAATGTATGAACCGGACTTCAAGGCCCTACTCGCGGCGCTCGACAACCTGCCCGCCGATCGACTGGCCCAAGTCCACCGCTTCTATGCCGACGCTGCGGCGGCCGTCGCCGCGAAGATCGAGGAACGGCGCGCCCGCGAGCGCATCGAACGCGAAGCCCGCGCCCGGTTCGACGCCCTCGCCACGGTTCCCCATCGCTATCGGGAATTGCTCGCCGGCGGCGCGACCGCCGACCATGCCGTTGACGCGATCGCGCGCGAACTCGGATCGCCGCGCGAAACGATCCTTTACCACCTGGATCGGCACCGGCGCGCGACCGCACGCGCCGCCCGCGCCGAACGCGACCGGCTGATTGCCAGCCTCGCCCGGCGCGGATGGTCGAATGCCGAGATCGCCGCCCAGGTACAGCTATCGCCCTCGACCGTGGCGCGCATCGTCGCCGGCGCCATCCGCACCGCGCAACTGGCGCCCGCCAAGGCCGCCCGCGCGGCCGCTACGGCACGCGCTGCACGCGGATCTTCCCGTTCACCCGCCGGCGGACGTAGCACCCATCAGCGGCGCCCGTAGCGCCGGCATCGGCCGTTTTCGCCGCCACCTTCGCCACGGCCGGCGCCTTGCGCGCCGGCCGCTTGGTTTTCGCCCTCGCCTTCGCCACGGCCTTAGCCCCTCCGCCGGCGCCGGCTCGACTTCCGCCGGGCCGCCCGCGCGCCCTTCCGGCCGGCGATCTTCGCCGCCCGGCTACCCTTGGTGAAACGGCCGCTTTTCGTCCGTCCTGCCGCCATAGGTTCCCCCTACTTCCAAAGGATCAGCGCCGCAGCGCCGATCAGCCCCACGACAATCGGCCAAAGCTCGGAAGCCCGGCCGCCGAAGATGCCGATGACCGGCGGTTCCGCGCCAAGCGTCACCGCGTCACCGGCCAAGCTCACGTAACCGCCGGTCTGCCGATCGAACAGAACCGGCTCGAGCGGACTTTCGTAGTCAACGCCGCCCGTCACGGCCAGCCGATCGCCGCCGGCCGAAAGCATTTCTTGAAGGAACATTGCCCGCGCGTGCGGGTCCAGCCACGGCCACGCGCTGACGCGATAGCCACTCGGCAGCGTCGGCGCCATCGGCTTCGATGCCGGCACCGGATACGGGTAATCAGCCACGGCCGCCCCCTTCCTTCCAGATGCGCGCCACCTTCTCCGCGCCCCGGCTTGCCACATAGCCGCCGACGCAGAGGTTCATTAGGTTCCAGATTTCCGGCGGCAGCGGCAGCGTGACATCCACGCCCGCGAACAGCGCCACATAGGGCGCTAGAATGAAGTTGTTGGCGACGATCGCGACACAAACCAGCGCCAGCAACGGCCGCCATATCGCGGCAAGCTGATGCTCGCTTTGCGCCTCCGCCTGGATGATCCGGGCCGCCGCTTGCTCCATCGTCGCCGCATTGGCGATCAACTGCGCATGCAGCTCCGCCTTCACTCGGTCACGCTCGCCGGTATCCGGGATAACCCGATCGATCACCGTTGCGAGCATGGGCGCTAGGACGCCGAGGAAGCCCATTAGTCCGCGCCCCCAAAAACCCGACCCTCTAGACTGCCGACGCGCTCTTTCAGCGCCTCAAGCGCCGCGCTCAGGCCGCCGATCCGAAGGAAGATGCCGCACAGAAAGCCATTGCCCGACACAAGCCCGGCAATCATGGCAACATCGCGCCAGTCCATCACGCCGACACCCGCTTATAGAGGCAATAGGCGCCGAAGCCGGCCAGCCCATAGACGGCCAGCCCAAACGGCGAGAACGGATTGGGCGCGCCGCCGGTCACGTCCTCGATCGCATCGTCAACACGCGCCCCGAAGTAGGCCGCCGCGCCCAAGCCGGCGACAACCACAAGCCAATGCATCAACCGACCTCCGCTTTCGCGGCGAGATACTTCCGCCAATAAGCGTCCGTCGCCGCTCGACTATGACCAGGCCCGCCGTTGTAGGACCGGACAATCCATTCCTCCGATCGCCGCTCGCCGCGATAGCGCGACAGGTAATCGAGATAGGCCCCGCCGAAGTACAGGCTTTCTTGCGGCCCCATCAGGGTTTCGAGCGTCGGCACGCCAAAGGCGGTATAACCCATGTCCTTTGCGAGCCATCGGGCCGTCGAAAGCAGGGTTTGCATCAGGCCCGCCGAGGCATCCCCGATGCGCGGTTCCGGCCGCACCGCGCCGGCGTCGAAATGGCTTTCGATCCAGGCGATACGGACCAGCATTTCCGGCGGAACCCGGAAGCCCCAATGGCGAACGGCAGCGTCCGCGAGATTGCGAACGTGCTCCAACGCGATCGGGTCCGCCTGCCCGGCGAGAACGCGCTTGTGCATCAGCGCGAAGGCGCCGGCGAGCGCCCCGACCAAAAGCAAAAGCCGGTCGCTCATGACACGACCTCATAGCCGAGCAATCGCAGAACCGCATGGATCGATCCGTCCGACAACGGCGCCTCGCCCGTGATCGGGTCCGGCTCATTCGGGAAGGCCGCGCGGATCGCGTCAAACGGCACATCGCGCAACGCCGCCTGCGCCGGCTCCTGCAACCATGCATCGAACGCCGCCTTGCGCGCCTCCGCCCAGGCCGCCAACGGGTCAACGTAGTACGGATTGCGAACCTTGCTCATGCCCCGTCAATCTCCAGCATGTCCACGTGGACCGAAAGGAAGGTGTCAACTTGGCCGGCAATCCAGGCCACGCGCCAGCCGGGCCGCAAAACGAATGGCTCCGTCGGCATCCACGTGTAAGGCTCCGTCGCCTTGATCCGGGGAATTCCGAAGCTCGCCGTTGGCGACAGATCGCGCGTTGCGCGGGCTTCGACCGTGGCAACCCCAACGCCCGGCGCATACGGCGGAAACTTCCGCTTCGGGCTGCCGGCCGGCGACTGGTAATCGGTTTGATCCTGGTGAAAGTCCAAGCTGACAGGCGTATTGTCCTGCCCGACCGTCACGACGATCTTCTTGAGCACCATCACGCGGCCGCTTCCGGTCGGATTGCGCAACCCGATGTGCGCATAAGCCGTCGCCCCGCCAAGCGTCGAAGTGTTGAAAAAGAAAGCCTTGTCCGCCAAGTCCTCGAGCGTTACCGGATCGATGCCTTGCGGCTGATTGGACATGAACCGGCGATCGACGAAACGCCCGCGCCACGTCATCAGCCGCACAACCAGCGGCACCGCGTTTTCGTTGATGATCGTCAGCCGCTTGAAGCCGCCGGCCGGCACCAATTCATAGCCTTGCCGAAACTGCACCGGCTGGTTGTCGTCAACCGAGATGGAGAAAGCAGGCAAGTTGCACTCGACGCAGGCCACGCCCTCCGCGTCCACATTGATCGGCACCGATGAATTCGGCTCGACCGTTTGAAAGAAGTCCTGCACCGCCTTACCTCCGCGAGAACGCCCAAACCGCCGCCACCGCCGCGCCGGCCAAAAGAATGTCGCGCGACGTATTGGTTCCCGGCGTTTTCGATAGCGCCAAGTCGACCAACTCCGCCGCGCCGGCCGTCACGTCGCGCACCTGTCGTTGCCCTTCCTGCACGATCTTCAAAGCCTGCTCCGCCAGCATGCGCGCTCCCTCGCCTTCGGCATGCGCAAAGTCGAAACTTTCCCCTAGCGCCGCCTCTACCACTTCCGGCGAAATGTCCTGCACCGAAACCGAACTTCCTTCGGTCGCGACGATCGCTTCATCCGTCGCGCCGATGCGCCGGTCTATCTGTTGGTTCGTTTGCTTGGACTTGGACTTGCTACCCATGATGCTCGATCGCCTTTCGCAACACGATTTCGGCGGTGTGATAGCCATGCGCTCCGGCGCGCCTGACCAGTCCCGGCCGGGTTGTGTGAAAGCGCACCGATCGAAGCCCCGCCCGCGCCGCAAATGCTTCGATCACCGGCAGAACCGTATCGACAAGGTTCAAGCGATCGTGCCGACCGACCGCGACGACAATGACCAATTCCTTGTCCTCGACGCGCCACAGAAGCCACAGGCAAGGCTCGCCATCGATCGCCGCCGCCCAGGCGCTCAAGCGCCCGGCCGCCATTTCGGCTTCGCACCATGCCGGGTCTGCATCGCCCGGAACTTCGGCCACGGCCGCCGCCATCGCATCGGACCAGTTGACCGGCTTCAGCGTCACCGTATGGCGCGACCGATCACCCATGCCGCCCCCAGGATGGCCGCGATCCAGATAACCTCGCCCCCCAGGCCGCCGACGTTCGAGCCGCGCCCGCCGACGTTGAAGGCGCCGAACGTGCCGCCCGAGATATCGCCCGACACCCCGGACGTAGCCGACGACGGCGCCGTCAGAGCACCGCCGCCGGTATTTAACGCCGCGATCGGATCGACCGGAACCATGCCGCTACCTTCGCCGCGCCAGCAGAAGCACCAGCAGCAGCCCCCCGCCGATCAACAGCATGTGCGTTGTGGTGAAACCGCCAAGGGTAATGCCGCCGCCGGCGGCGCGGTCGAACCGCTGTTCGGTTTCCGCCGCGTTGGCGCGACGGACCAATTCGACATCACGGGCAAGCTCAAGCTCGCGCGATGCAAGCTCAAGGTCCGCGATCCGATCGAAAATGCCGGTCGCGCGGTCCCAAATGTCATCGTACCACGCCATAGAAACTTCCTCCGCTCGCCCGGCGGGCCGCGCCTAGTCGCGCGGCCCGAGGGTTTCCGTAATCAGGTCGAAGGAACCGGCCGCGCTCATGTTGAAGTCAATCCGGTACTCCGAAACCGCCCGCTGCGCGCCGCGCATCGCGAGCGCATCCGCCACGCGGTCCGTTCGATCGAAAGCGACATGGAACCAGCCGGCCTGCGGCGACTTGCCATAGTCCTGCAAGATCGCGGTATTGCGCGCCGCAGATGCCTTGTACCGCTGCAACTGGTCCACCAGGATTTCCACGTCCGAGACGTTCCCGGTATGCGCGTGCAGACGGTAATAGGCGTCGATCTTCGGCAGCGTCGTGACGTTGACGACACCGGCCGCCGAGACTGGCACGTTGTAGCGCCGCCACTTGACGATTGCCCCCATCGGCCGGCTGACGCGCTCGACCTCCAAATAGGCTTCCAGCGTCGGCGCCGTCGCGCCGGCCGCAAGATCGACCTCGATTTGGAAGGTGCCGATATCGGCCGTTCCCCAGGCAAGCGCGTCCTCGCCCTGCGCCGATCGGCGCCACGGCTCGGAGAAGAAAATCGGAAGCTCGCCCGTCTGAAAGGCGATCCCGTTGAAGGCGTTGATGGCGAACAGTTCCACGGCGCTAAAGCGCCGCTGCACCTTGCCATCCACCTTGATACGGACGGCGGTAATCTCGCTTTCCATGTTCGCCTGACTGGCGCCGCCCGCCGTGCCCGTGCCGTAGCGGATACGGCATTGATGGTACGTCAGCCCGCCGACCGGAAGGTCGATCGTCGCGGTCTGCCCGGCCGCGACCGAATTGAAGCTATTCGTTGAAATGAAATCGCGCATGGTTGTCCCTTCCCGCGCCGCGTTGTTGTCCGGCGCGCCCGTGCGCGAAGATCGAAGGGGGGAAAGGTGCGGCCGTTTCAGCCCGGCCGCCGGCTTAGCCGTCGAAGCCGTTGATGGCGTTCTTCACAAAATCGTTGTCACGCAGAGCATTCATGAGAAGCCCCGCGATGAAGACGCCCAGCACAACCGGCACCGTCGCCTTGGCAAGCGAATTGATGTTCATGGCCCCGCCCCTACTCCGTTTGAGGGTTAGAGAAAAACCGGCGCGACAGATAGGCGACGATCAGCCCGGCAATGATGGTTGTGAACAACACGTCCGGTTCGATCTTCGGCATCCGTCCGCCCCTCCGACGATCCAGAATTGGAGCGTCGGAAATGCCGAAATCAACAACAAAAACGGCCGAGAAAGCCCGGCCGTGTAGTGAAAATCTATTAGGTATTACACCGGCTCAACCGACCGATCGGAGGCGATTGCGCCCCTTTATGACCTGCCCGCCGGCAACGTGCAGGTACGTATGATTGGGAAGCGCCCGATACTCCGCCGCGCGCGCGCGGCCGATCTTCCGCATCACGATGTTGATATCCGCCTCATCCTCCAACGCGAAGAAATAGCTTTCCGCCGTGTTCGATCGGAAATTCGGACTGACCAGGGCCGGCCGTTGCGTGACGCCGATAATCTCGATGCCACGATGCCGACCCTGCAAGATCAGACGTTGGAAGGCATCGCGGCCGGGCCGCGTCGGGCGATTGGGAAAGCCCAGGTTCATTTCCTCGACAACCAGGGTGATCTTCCGATCGTCGCGGCCGGCGTCATACTGCACCTGCACTTTCCATAGCAGGTCCGACAAGGCATGAAGCGCCATTTCGTGATTGCGTTCTGGCACCAGGGCAAGCCGGAAACCACGATCCCAGGCCCGCGCTAGGCCGGCCTGGATTTCGCGCACCGTCGCCGCGCCCCGGAAGCCCGGAAGCCGCGCATATTCGCCCATCGGATCGAACACAACCAGCCGTCGGCAATGACGGATCAGCCCCTTGACCAGCGTGCTTTTCCCCGATCCGCGCCGGCCGTAGACGGCGGTACACTTCGCATCCTTCATGGCTGCGACACCTTGATGCCGCTGTCATAGGCCGCCATGTCGCCATCCGCGGGCCGCACCGTGGACGGCGCCTCATCATCCAGCGGCGGGCCGCCGTTGTGCCCAGGCCCAGGCCGATCGGCCTTCGGCTTGCCCGCGTCACGGGCCGCCGCCCGCTTCGCCGCCAGCTCCGCCTTGCAACCGATCACGACCGGCCCGGCATAGGCGCCGATCACGACCGCCCGGCCGATCCATTTGTTGCCCGGCTTCAACAGGAAATGCAGCGCCGGCGTTTCAACCAGACTGTCATAGATCGCATCGGCCGCCGGCCGCGCGCCGTCCGACTTCGGCGCCTGGATCAGCGTTTGCAGCCCGAGGAACGTTCCCGCGATCGTCTGCCCCTGCACGAATGCCGCGAAGAAGGTTTCCCGATCGAACAGGCCCGCCGCCGCCGCCGCCGCGTCGATCGCCGCCGCCTCGCCGGCCGGGCCGCCGCCGGCCGGCGCGCCACCGGCGCCGCTGCCGTCATCCTCGATATCCAGGCCCTCGATGAACGAACCGCCGCCGTCCGGCTCCGCGTCACCAGTCCGCAAAGCCGAAGCCGCCGGTTCCTCCGCGACGTTCGGGATTTCGCTTGCCGTCATCGTCCTTTTCCCCCTTCGGTTGCGCCGGCGCCGCCGGCTTGGTCTGCCCCTTCGCGCGCTCCGCCTTGGCGAGTTTCTCGCGCGTCGTTTTGATCCCCTCCGTCACGCGCAAGCCGCAATGGCTGCCGTCCTCCGTCAGTTCCCCGCGACAGGTGTAGTAAGCCCGCCGGCCTGGATTGGTCAGTCGCACCGCGACCGGACGGCCGCAGCAATAGCAATTGTCGCGATAGACGATCTCGCGCGGATTGCTCATCACGCCCCCCCGCCCCGGCGAAGCGCCGCAAGATCGCGCTCGACCTGCGATAGCCGGTTTTCAACGTCCGTCAGATGCGAGAGAAGGCAATCGGCCGTGCCTTCCAACTCAGGCCGAAGGTTCAGAAACGATGCCTTCTTGCACCGCTCGACCCATCGGCGGAGAGTGTCCAACACCCTGCATTCCATCGTGCGCGTCCTCCATTAGCACCATGCGATTACGCGCGCGCCTGACCTTGCGGTGAAACTCTTGGGGGGATTCATTGATCGCGGCGCGGATCGCCGCCGCGATGTCCTGATAGACCGCTTCCGCCGCCTTGCCTTCCAGCCGGTTCACGGCCGCGAAGGAAGCCGACAGGCCGGTTATAAGACCGAGGTACATATCACGGACGATCGACCGCCGGCCGGTTATCACCTTGCCGGGAACCACGCCGCTTTCCGTTATACCGCGATCTCTTAAAGCCGCTTCCATGACGCGCGCGGCTTCCTTCCAAAACGGATCAACCGCCGCGCGCGTCACGTTGCTGTCGATGTTATAGGCGTCTAGATAGCGGACCGCCTTGAAGGTGTGCGCCACGAAATCCGCGAAGGTGGCTTTCAGGTCCGCGACCGTCGTTACGCGCCAGATGTCTTTGAGGCACCGCTTGCCCGCGCGGACCTCGACGCGCCAGACCGGCACCCGCTCCGCCCGATCGACGCCCCATATGTCGAACCAATGCAGCTTCCGCTTCTGCACCGCCTCAAGCCGCTTGTCGTAGACGATCACCTGACGCCCCGGCATCTTGCCTATGGTGACGCTCGACACCCGCCGGCCCTGCCACGCCGTAGACGGCAAGGTGTCGTCTACCTCATCGCGTTTGGTCGAATGGCTGTGCGCGACAAACCGCGCCGGATCGATCGCGAAACCCGGCGCCCGGAAGTCCGCCGCGAAGTCCGCCCGCCCCACCGCTTCACCCTTCACTTCCGCGCCCATTGCGGCGAGCCGGTCATAAAGCCGCTTGTGGATCGCATCCAGCCCATGCAGCGCCAGCGCCAGCGAGTTCACCGAAACCCGGACGCCCCAATAGCCGGCCGATTGCGGCGCCGGCTTCGCCTTGATGAACCACGTTTCCCCATCGTCGCCGGTCGAAAACCGATAGCGATATCCGCCCGGCGCGCCGGTCTCCGCCACAAGGCAATCGACGGTGCCCACGGCCGCGCGCGCCGGCGCCATCGCGGCTTGCGCCTCATCCTTCGCCGCTTCCAAGGTGTCTAGGGCCGCGCGCGGCAACGCGGCATCAAACGCCACGTCCAAGCCGTCGAAGCCGGAATAAAGGCATTCCATCAAGCCGTAGGTCCGCATAGATGTAATTCTAGAGGGGGGTGCTACAAAGACCCCCCTCTTCCCCTATGCCGTCCAACCGCGCCGCCGCGCATACTGCTTGGCGTCCTTCTTTGTCCGAAACGATCGCGGGAACGGAAGCCACTCGCCGCGCCCCTTTGACCAAATCAGGATTAGCCAAACCGGATTGCGCCGGCCGATCACGTCACGATGATATTTCAGCCGCTTCACCGGCACAGTTTCACCCCTCCGAAGGATTAAACTTTGCGTGCGATATCGCTCGACCAGGTGCCCCCCCCTCGAGGAACCAGGCCAAGCGATTTCGCAGCATCGGCCGCATGAATAAGCCCTTCCTCGCAATGCGCGGCATAGGACGCCAGGAAGGCACAGACGAACGGCCAGACCTCCGCCGGCGCCATGCCGGCTTCGCGCGCGGCCCGAAACGCCATATCAATCAAGTCGTCCGCCCGTTCGTCCGCAACCTGCCGATCAACGCGCGCGATCGCCGCCGCCAGAACCGCGCCCATCAGAGCGCCCCCAAGGTCGCGCGGTGCGCGTTCAGCAGGTCCGCGAAATTCCGCGCCGACACCTCCGCCAACCCCCGCGCGACCACTCGATAGGTCGCGAAACCGACCTTGCAGCAGACCGCCCACCCCAAGACGCGATCTTCGATCCGCCGCGCCACATACTCTCCCTTGCTCATCTTCCCCTTTCCCCTCGCCATGCCGGCTTGTGGATCGGGCCGCCGCGCTCGACCGCACGCGCCACGCCCTCAAGCCACTTCCGGTTGCGCTCCGTCATCGGCTCCAAATGCACGAAATCAACCAGCCCGCCGGCCGCCTGGATCGCCCGGTATTCCGCCGCCGTTTCGGCCGCCTCATCGAAGCTGCCCAGGCGCACGAAAAGCCCGTGATCGTAGACAACCGCCGCCCAGGTCCAATGCGGCGCCATCACGCGCCGGTCACAAAAAACAGGCTCCAGGGGGGAACCTGACGCCCTCCCCCAGGAGCCTGCCCGCTCCGTGACGCTTTCGCCCGTCATCGAAGCTACCGCGCCCCTTGTCGCTACCAGGGCGCCCTAAAATGGGATTTCATCATCGAAGCCCGGCGCCGCCGGCCGCCCGGCCGGCACCGCGCGCGGCATCGGCGGCCGGTACATGATGCGCCACGGCCGCCCCGCCTTCGGCTTCAGTTCCTTGTCCGCCTGCTCCGCCGACAGGTCTGCCCGCCGGCCGGTCTGCGCCGGCGCGTCCTGCCTCTGGCCGTCGTCGCGCAAGAACGCACGGCAGTTCACAACGTCGATGCCGGGCCGCCCGCCCAACTGAACCGACAAATGCACCTGCCCGCGATCCGATCGCTTCCACCACGCAACGCCCAGGTCGAAAATCTCGCCCGTCGCCGGATGCATGCCCTCGACGTTGAAGCAAGGCGACCGGTCGGAAAACTGCTTCGCCGGCACAAGCCGCACGCGCCCCGAGTAGCCAGGGATGTTCACGTCGCCCCGGAAGTACCGGCCGGCCTTCTCGTGAACCTCTTCCGCCAATTTGCCGATTTCTCGCATATCGCCTTCCCGTTTCGCTTTCGCTCACCACGGGTTTTTCGGGTTTGGGGCGGGGCCGCGAATTTTCCCCTTGACAAACCCTGCTTCCTTTGAGTGGGGGCCGGCGCTCGCGCGCCGGCTCCCGCCCCAAACACCCCAGATCGGAACCCGTGACAAACCGACTGGGGGGAAACTCTCGGCGCCGGCCGGTTCTGGAAAGGCCGCCGGCCGAAGCCGGCGGCCGTGACCCCCTCAGATCACCGCGCCGAACGGCGCGCGCCACGATTGCGCACACAACATGATGTGGGTGTCAACCGGATGGTAGACACAAGAGATTGTGCGCCTTTACTTGGGCGCGGAATCAACCGAATGTGCGAAGTCTTAACGACCGGAGGGAGTTCTATGCGGACGATCCACGATTACCTTAACCAAGCGAAGGCCGTTAACCATTTGAAGTCAGACGGCGATTTGGCACGCCGACTGAACGTAAACCGGCAAGCGGTTAGCCAGTACCGGCAAGGCGATAAGTTCCCGAAACTAGACACTTTTCTTAAGCTCGCCGACCTCGCCCGCATCGACGCTTACACGGCGCTCCTCGAATTCGAGGCATGGCGGACCCACCGAAGCGAGCAATGGGTAGCCCACCAACTAATCCTTGATATCCTGTCGGAAAGAACGGGAGAGCCCGTTAAGTATAGATGGTTAACCGGTAATATTAACGGCCGCGGAAACAGCCAAAGAACAGCGCGTCGCTAAGTGTTTCAAAAGTATACATTATGCGCATTAGATGCGCCCGCGAGCGGGCGTCCGGGCCGTCAGGTGGTCCCCTGCTTCCGCTCGCCGAGCCAGCCTCCGAGCAGGCCGGCGACAAACGGCACGAGCCCGCCGGCGATGAGGTTGAGAAGCGTGAAATTGCCGGCGATCAGCAGGCTCAGGGCGACCGCGATCGCGGCGGAGATGCCCGGCTCGAGAATCGTCCGGCCTGCCGACCGGACACCCACGATGTAACCGCCGATCGCGAAGGCAAGAAAGCCGATCAATGCCAGGAGCATGGCCTGTCCGCCGCTGAGGGCGATCTCGCCGGCCTCACCGGCTTCCACCGCTTGCTGCAGCTCAGGGCCCCAGAAAAGTGCCAGGATCAGGCCGGCCGCGATGTTCAGTCCGAACATGATCAGTACTCCGATGCCAATCCACTTCCAATCGAGCGTCCGAGACATCAGGCATCTCCTTGAGCGTGGGATCCGGTTTGCTGTCGATCGAAAGGTCGCGACCCTGGCATGAAACGCCGGCCGATTATAGTGTAGATCGCTACGACGACCGTTCCTTTTCGATCGTATAACGTAATGGAAACGCCATTCGTGACCAAAATGTCCCAAACAAAGAGTCAAGAAGCGCCGCGCAGCGGCTCCTCGATCGATCGCCTGCTTGCCATCATGGCGCGGCTGCGCGACCCGGAGCGCGGCTGTCCCTGGGACCGTGAGCAGAGCTTCGCCACGATCGCGCCGCACACGATCGAGGAAGCCTACGAGGTCGCCGACGCCATCGATCGAGGCGACATGGCGGCGCTCAAGGACGAGCTTGGCGATCTCCTGTTCCAGGTCGTCTTCTATGCGCAGATGGCCAGCGAAGACGGGGCGTTCGATTTCGACGCGATCGTCGATGCCATCTCCGAGAAGATGATCCGGCGCCATCCGCATGTCTTCGGCACGGCGCGGATCGAATCCGCCGAGGCCCAAACGCAGGCCTGGGAGGAACAGAAGGCGCAGGAGCGCAAGGCCGAGGCGGCGGCCGCGGGGCGTCCCGTGAGCGTGCTGGATGGCGTCACTGTCGGCCTCCCCGCCCTCACCCGCGCCATGAAGCTGCAGAAACGCGCGGCCCGCGTCGGCTTCGACTGGCCCTCCGCCGCTCCCATCTTCGACAAGCTCGCCGAGGAGGTTCGGGAGGTCGCCGCGGAGATCGAGGCCGGGTCGAACGCCGACCGGCTCGAGGACGAGGTCGGCGACCTTCTCTTCACCTGCGTGAACCTGGCGCGCCACCTCGCTGTCGATCCGGAAGCGGCCTTGCGCCGTGCCAACCGCAAGTTCGAGCGCCGATTCCGGAAGATCGAGGCGGCTTTGGCCGAGCGCGGTCGAACCCCGGCGGAGTCCTCCCTCGACGAGATGGAGGCGTTGTGGCGGGCAGCGGCCCGCGACGACTATCGCAGCGGCGACTGAGGCTCGGTCAGTCGTTGGCCAGCAGGTGAATCAGGCTTGAGGTATCCCACCGATTGCCGCCGCGGGCCTGCACCTGGGCGTAGAACTGGTCAACCAGCGCCGTGACTGGCAGGCGAGCGCCGTTCTTCCGTGCCTCCGCAAGGCAGATCGCGAGGTCCTTCCGCATCCAGTCGACGGCGAAGCCGAAGTCGAACTTGCCGTCCAACATGGTCAGCGCCCGATTATCCATCTGCCAGGATTGCGCGGCGCCTTTCGAGATCACCTCGACGACGCGCGCGCCGTCGAGTCCGGCACGCTGGGCGAAATTCAACCCTTCGGCGAGGCCCTGCAACAAGCCCGCGATGCAGATCTGGTTGACCATCTTGGTGAGCTGTCCGGCGCCGACCGGCCCCATGAGCACGCAGGAGCGCGCATAGGAGTCGATGACCGGTTTCGCCCGCTCAAAGATGGCCGGATCGCCGCCGACCATCACCGTCAGCTTGCCGTTCTCGGCACCGGCCTGGCCGCCCGAAACCGGAGCGTCGAGGAACTGCACGCCCGATTCCGCCGCAACCCCGGCGATCTCGCGGGCGACCTCGGCGGAGGCGGTCGTGTGATCGACGAATATGGCGCCCCGCTCCATGCCGGCGAGGGCGCCCGTTTCGCCGTAGACGACGCTGCGCAGGTCATCGTCGTTGCCGACGCACGCGAAGACGAATGCGGCGCCCTTGGCGGCCTCCGCGGGGGTCGGTTCGCGCCGGCCGCCATGCTTGGCGACCCATGCGTCCGCCCGGGATGCCGTGCGGTTATAGACCGTCACCTCGTAGCCGGCGGCGGCCAGATGCCCGGCCATCGGGAACCCCATGACGCCGAGCCCCAGAAACGCAACCTTCTCTTTCGCCATCGCCCTTGTGCCTCTCACGCTGCCTGACGCGGGCGCATGGTACCGGCTCAAGCGGTGGGCGGCAACGCGTGTGGCGCCGCATTCAATCGTCGCCAAGCAAGAGGTCGCGCAGCGCCCGCCAGCTCTCTGGATCCGGGGCCAGCAGCAGGCCGTCGGCATCCAGCCGCGCCGGCCGATAGGAGCCGCCGTCGAGATAGGCACCGTGGCCGCCGGCTTCTGCGTGGATAACCACGCCGGCCGCGTGATCCCAGGGCATCAGCCGGGAAAACAGGCAAAAATGCATCGCCCTTTCGGCCAGCCGGAGGTACTCGTGGCCGGCACAGCGCAGGCTTCGCTTGGCCCGGACGCGGTCGCGGCGCGCCTGGATCCGGCGGCCGAGCTCGCGCGCTCCGAAGAACCCGGCAAGCAGCGTCCCGGTCATTTCGTCCGGCGCGGCCGGCGCATCGGCGACCTTGAGGCGCTTGCCGGCAAGCCAAGCCCCCTCCTTCTCGGCCGCGGTGGCGGTGATACCGCGAACGGGGTCATGGATCCAGCCTGCGACCGCCCGACCGTCGCGGACATAGGCGACCATGACCGCGAAGACGGCGCGTCCTTCTGCGAAATTCGCCGTCCCGTCCAGCGGATCGATGACCCACACCCGAGGGTGCTGCGACAGTCCTGCCAGGACGGCTGGATCCGCCGCCGCTGCCTCTTCGCCGACGACGATGCTGCCCGGGACGAGTGCCGTCAGGCGGGTCGCGAGACACGCCTCCACGGCCTCGTCGACGATGGTCACGAGGTCGCCGGGCCCCTTCTCCCGCACCTCGCCCGCTGCGAGGCGCCGGAAGCGCGGCAGAACTTCCGCTGCGGCGACCTCTTCGATCAGCCGCGTGACCGTGTCGATGTCCGGTGTCATGAAGGGATGAGCGCGGTTGGCACCTCAGGCCGGGCCCTGCTGGTGGCGGTTGGCCCCGTTCAGCCGCGCCCGCAGGCGCTCGAACCGGGCGAGGTCGGCCGGATCGAGGCGGACGCGAAGATAGGAGAAGGCTTCGTCCTCGTGGCGCCCGAGGACTTCGCCGTGATCGTAGAGCCAGGCGATGGCCGTGCCCTCGTCGTGACCCAGGCGAAATTCGGCCACTTGCCGCGCAGCGGCGAGGCGGCGGTCGATCGCGGCCAACAGCTCCGCGCAGCCCTCCCCGGTGGCCGCCGAAATCGGCACCTGATTAGGCTCCCGCCGGCTGTGGGCGATGAGCTGCTCCCGCGCCGCCGCGTCGAGAAGATCGATTTTGTTCAGCGCCTCGATCGGCCCGTCTTCGGGCCCGGTCTCGATCCCGAGATCCTGAAGGACCGAGAGGACGTCCTGCTTCTGGGCCGCCGTTTCCGGATGCGAGACGTCGCGGACGTGAACGACGAGATCCGCCTCCTGCACCTCCTCCAGCGTCGCCCGGAAGGCCGCGATGAGGTCGGTTGGCAGGTCGGAGATGAAGCCGACTGTGTCCGACAGGATGATGTCCCGGCCCGACGGCAGCCGGACCGACCGCATGGTCGGATCCAGCGTGGCGAACAGCATGTCTTCCGCCATCACCTGGGCGCGCGTGAGACGGTTGAACAGGGTCGATTTCCCGGCGTTGGTGTAGCCGACCAGCGCAACCACCGGATAGGGCACGCGCCGCCGCGCCTTTCGATGGAGCCCGCGGGTTCGCTTCACGTCCTCGAGCTCGCGCCGGATCCGGGTGATTCGCTCACTGATCAGCCGCCGGTCGATTTCGAGCTGCGATTCGCCGGGGCCGCCCAGGAAGCCGAAACCGCCTCGCTGCCGTTCAAGGTGCGTCCAGGACCGGACCAAGCGGCTGCGCTGATAGGTAAGCGCCGCCAGCTCGACCTGAAGCTGGCCCTCGCGCGTCCGTGCCCGTTCGCCGAAGATCTCGAGAATGAGCCCCGTGCGGTCGATCACCTTGCAGTTCCAGGCGCGTTCGAGATTGCGCTGCTGGACCGGCGTGAGCGGCGCATCGACGACGACAAGACCGATCTCCTCGGCGGCAATCAGCTCGCGAAAGGCTTCGACAGCGCCGCTGCCGAGGAGAGTCGCCGGCCGCCGACGGCTGAGCCGGACGACTTCCCCATGCACCACCTTGAGGTTGATCGCGGCCGCAAGGCCCATCGCCTCGGCCAAGCGCGCCTCGGCCGGCCGATCCGCCCGCCCCTCGTCCCGAAGTATCGGGCAAAGGACGAGCGCACGGTCGGTCGAGGCCGGTGCCGCAGTTTTCGATCCTTTACGCGCGTGGCGTGAACCGCCCAATGCCTAAGCCTCTTCCGCCTCCTTGGCCGGTTCGAAGAGTTGAATCGGTCCTGCCGGCATGATCGTCGAGATCGCATGCTTGTAGACAAGCTGCGAATGCGCGTCGCGCCTCAGAAGCACCGAGAAATTGTCGAACCACGTGACAATGCCCTGCAACTTCACACCATTGACCAGGAATATCGTTACCGGGGTCTTGCTCTTGCGGATGTGATTGAGAAAGACATCCTGAACGTTTTGTGATTTTTCTGCAGCCATCGGTTCCCCGTTCTTCTGTGCTGTTATTGGGGCCCGGTCATTTTGGGCGCCCAGCGCCGCTGGGCGCGGCAATGGTACCGAGAGGCATCCCGCGGAACACTTCCGGTCTCGTTAAGTTCCCGGCGGAGCCCGGGGAATCGGTAGCACAGATTCCCGGACAGGAAAACCACCGCCGCCAGAGAAGGCGCCGCTAGAGTCCGTCGATCAGTGCGGTCAGCGCAGCGCAACCCGGCACGTGGCAGGCAGGGCGGCTCCGAACGAACTCGTGGTCGCCCGGAGGGGCCGCCCGCATCAGAATCGGCACGCAAGCGGCATTGGCGGCGCATTCGATGTCGATTTCCGTGTCGCCGACGAACCAGACATCGGCGCCGCGCGGGATCCCGCTCCCGGACAGTGCCAGATCGACGGGCTCGACCGCCGGCTTGTCACGCGGCGCGTCGCGCGCGCCGACCAAACGGCCGAAATAGCCCGTCCAGGACAGTCGGTCCGCCTCCAGCCTGAGGAACCGGCCATGCTTGTTGCTGACGACCGCGAGGTAAAGTCCGCGATCCGCCAGTGCCGCCAGCATCGCCCCGGCGCCCGGCATCTCCCGCAGCCGGCGCAAATGGCTGGCCGAGAAGGCATCGTAGTAGATCTGCTCCGCTTCGCGCCATCGGTTGCCGAACATCTGCGGGAAGCTGTCGCGCAGCGAAGCACGAACCCGCGTCTTCGTTTCTTCCAGGCTCCATGGCGGATGGCCCATCGCCGTCAGCGTGGCGTTCAGCGCGTCGTGGATCACGGGCCAGTTGTCGACCAGCGTGTTGTCCCAGTCGAACAAGATCGCTCGCGGCCGCCTCAGCGGCGCTTCGACGTCGGCGCTCATCCGCGCGCACCGGGGCGCTCGGCTCCGTCGCCTTCGATATAGGCCAGATAGTGCTCCCGCAGCCTTTTTGTAAGCGGGCCCGGCTTGCCGTCGCCCACCGGGTCGCCGTCGATGCGCGTAACCGGCAGGACGAAAGAGCTGCTGCTGGTCAGGAAGGCTTCCCGCGCCGCCTTCGCCTCGGCCACCGTGAAGCGGCGCTCCTCGAACGGCACCCCTTCGTCGCGCGCGATGCTGAGGAGCGACAACCGGGTGATGCCATTGAGGATGGCTGCTTCGGCGTTGCGCGTCACGAGCCGCCCCTCCCCCGTGACGATCCAGGCATTGGTCGAGGTCCCCTCGGTCACGTAGCCCTCTGCGTCCACCTGCCAGGCCTCGAAGGCGCCGGCTTCCACAGCCTGCTGCTTGCCGAGGACGTTGGGCAACAGCGAGATCGATTTGATGTCGCAGCGTTGCCAGCGGATGTCGGGGATCGTGATGACCGAGACGCCTTCGGCCAGGAGCGTCTCCGGTATCGGCTTCAGGCGTTTGGTGGTGAGGACAAGTGCGGGCTTGCTCGTAGCCGGAAACTTGTGGTCCCGCGGCGCGACGCCGCGCGTCACCTGCAGATAGACAATGCCATTGTTCAGCCCGTTGCGGCGGATGAGTTCACGGGCGACCATCTGCAGGGCGGCGCGCGGCATCGGCCAGTCGATTCGCAGCTCCTTCAAGGACCTGTCGAGGCGATCGAGATGCGGCGCCTCGTCAACCAGGCGGCCGCGATGGACGGGCACCACCTCGTAAACGCCGTCGGCGAACTGATATCCCCGATCCTCGATGTGGACGGCAGCCTGGGCGTGCGGAACGTAGCGGCCATTGACGTAGGCGAGACGCGGCATAGACAGTCCCTCGATCAAAAGAATTCCAGTCGGACCGAGAACATCTTCTCGACCTTGCGAACGGCATCCGCGGCGGCGAACAGGACGACGCGATCGTTGATGCGCACCACCGTGTCGCCGCGCGGAATGATGACTTCGCCGTCGCGGACGAGAGCGCCGATGATGACGCCCTCCGGCAGTTTTGCCTCGCGGATCGGAACCCCGACGAGCCGGGACGTCTCCAGGGCATCCGCCTCGATGATCTCGCCGAACCCCTCGCCCAAGGAATGGACCGAGCGGATGCGGCCGCGACGGACGTGCTGCAGAATGGTGGAGACGGTGATGCCGCGCGGGCTGACCACGGCATCGATACCCAGGCTGCCCATCAGCGGCGCGTAGGTCGTGTTGTTGATGAGCGTGATCGAGCGCTGCGCGCCGTACCGCTTGGCGAGCAGCGAGGCCAGGATGTTAACCTCGTCGTCGTTGGTGACGGTGATGATCGTCTCCGTCGCCTTGACGTTCGCCTCGGTCAGGATCTCGATGTCCAGCGCATCGCCCTGGATGACCACCGTCCGGGTGAGCTCCTGGGCGACGAACTCGGCGCGCTTGCGATCGATCTCGATCAGTTTGACGTCGAAATCCCGGTGCTCCTCCTCGATCGTATGCGCCAGGAAAAGCCCGATGTGGCCGCCGCCGACGATGATCAGCCGCCGCGCCGCCGGTTCCTCGTGCCCGAAGGCCGCCAGGGCGCGGTCGAGATGGGCGCTGTCGGCCACGAAGTAGACCTCGTCGCCCGTCAGCATCTCGTCGTCGCCGGTCGGCACGAACTTGCGATCGCCCCGGATGATGCCGACCACCGTGATGTGCAGATCCGGGAACAGTGCGGTCAGATGCCGCAGCGGAGTGTTGATGACCGGGCATTCGGCATCGCATCGGACGCCGATCAGGGTGATCTTGCCATCGGACAGCGGGATCGCGTCGAAGGCGCCGGGAATGGAGAGGCGGCGGTTGATGGCCCGGGCGACCTCGATCTCCGGCGAAATGATCGCGTCGATGGGCATATGGTTCCGGCTGAAGAGATCAGCCCAGATCGGCTGCAGGTAGCTCTGTTGCCGGATCCGGGCAATCTTCGTCGGCACGTCGAACAGCGAATGCGCCACCTGGCAGGCGACCATGTTCACCTCATCGGAATAGGTCACCGCGATGATCAGATCCGCATCGCGTGCGCCGGCCCGCTCCAGCACGTCCGGATGCGATGCGAATCCGACAACGCCCTGGACGTCCAGGCTGTCGCTGATCTTCTCGATGAGCGCCGTGTCCTGATCGATGATCGTGACGTCGTTCTTTTCGCTGGCGAGGTAGCGGGCGATGTTGGACCCGACCTGCCCCGCGCCGCAGACGATCACTTTCATGGGTCAATGTCCCCCGGGACTGGATGCGCGCCATGCCGGTCATCCGTCGGTCTTCGACGGTCGCTCGGAGCCGCCGAGGCCGAGCGACCGGAGCTTGCGATGGAGGGCCGAACGCTCCATCCCGATAAAGGCCGCCGTCCGCGAAATGTTGCCGCCGAACCGCATCATCTGCGCATCCAGATAGTGCCGCTCGAAGACCTCCCGGGCCTCGCGCAGCGGCAGGGACATCACCTCGCTGCCGTCGCTGGTCCGCAGCGCGGCCGGTGCAATGCTGCCGATATCCGGCGGCAGCATGTTGGCCCGGATGACGTCTCCGGCTTCGCCAGGCGCCATGATCAGAAGCCAGTCGATGACGTTGCGGAGCTGCCGCACGTTGCCCGGCCAGTCGTAGGACTGGAGGGCGATCATGGCGTCCTCGCCAATCGCACGTGCGGGCAGGCCGGCGACCTCGGCCGAGCGCGTCAGGAAATAGCGCACGAGGGTCGGGATGTCGTCGCGCCGCTCGCGGAGCGGCGGAATGCGGATGGGCACGACATTGAGCCGGTAGAACAGGTCCTGGCGGAACCGTCCCGCCGCCATCTCGTTGGACAGATCGCGATTGGTTGACGCGATGACCCGGACATCGACCTCGACCCGGGTCCTGCCACCGACCCGCAGGAAATTCTGGTCCTGAAGGACGCGGACAATCTTGCCTTGGGTCTCAAGCGGCATGTCGGCCACCTCGTCGAGCAGCAAGGTGCCTCCGTGCGCCTGCTCGAAGGTTCCGATCTTCACCGGGCTGTTGCCGTCCCCTTCCGTGCCGAACAGCTCGACCTCGAGCCGGTCCGGATGCATCGCCGCGCAGTTCAGGACGACGAAGGGCCCGTTCGCGCGCCGCGATCGGCGGTGCAGCAGCCGCGCGGCGACCTCCTTGCCGACGCCGGCGGGACCGGTGATCAGGACGCGGCTGCCGGTCGGGGCGACGCGGTCGATCGCTTGGCGGACCTGATTGATGGCCGAAGAATCACCGATCAACTCGGCCTCTCCGCCCGCGCGGAGCCGCAGTTCCTCGTTCTCCCGCTTCAGGCGCGCGGCCTCGATGGCGCGCTCGATGACCAGCAGAAGGCGGTCGGCCTTGAACGGCTTTTCGATGAAGTCGTAGGCGCCGCGCTTGATCGAAGCGACCGCGGTCTCGATCGTGCCGTGACCGCTGATCATCACCACGGGGACGGTCGGATGCTCGCGCTTGATGACGTCGAGCACTTCGATGCCGTCCATAGGGCTGCCCTGCAGCCAGATGTCCAGGATGACGAGACTAGGCCGGCGGGCGCGAATGGCCTCGAGCGCCGAAACGCTGTCGGCCGCCTCTCGCGTCTGAAAGCCTTCGTCGGCCAGGATTCCGGCGATGAGAAGCCGGATATCCGCCTCGTCGTCGACGATCAGGATGTCACGCGCCATGAGCCAACGATACGGTTTGTTCTTCGGGGTGGGCCTCTTCGCCCTCGATCGGGGCTGCGTTGAAAACGAGCCTGACCGACGCGCCGCCCCCTTCCCGATCGTCCAATATCAGATTGCCGCCATGATCTTCCATGATCTTCTTGACGATCGCGAGCCCAAGGCCGGTCCCCTTGGCGCGGGTGGTGACATAGGGCTCGGTCAGACGCTCCCGGTCATGCGTCGGCAGGCCGCGGCCATTGTCCTCGACCGCGATGACGACCTCTCCGACGCCCTGCACAACCCGGACGAGGATCTCCCCTTTCGGACGCTTCGCGGGGCCTTCCGCTTCCCCGCGCGCCGCGATCGAATCGGCGGCGTTCTGCAGCAGGTTCGTGAGCGCCTGGCCGATCTGGCGCGCATCGCACGGGACTGTCACCGCCTTACCCGGGAAATCCACCTTGTAAGCGATGGCGGGATGGGCGTTCTTCTGCAGGAAGACGGCTTGCTCGCACAGCTGGACGACGTCCTCCGGCCGAATGACCGGCGCGGGCATCCGGGCGAAGGATGAGAACTCGTCGACCATGCGTCCGATGTCGCCGACCTGGCGAACGATCGTGTCGGTGCAGACGGTGAAGGTGTCCGGGTCGCTCTTGATTTCCTTGAGGTACTTGCGTTTCAGCCGCTCCGCGGAGAGCTGTATGGGCGTCAGCGGGTTCTTGATCTCGTGCGCGATCCGTCGCGCAACGTCCGCCCACGCCGCCTTGCGCTGCGCGGAGAGAAGCTCGGTCACGTCGTCGAAGGTGACGACGAAGCCCTGCAGCCCCACCTCGCCCACTTCAGCGACGACCCGGACGAGAAGCGTCCGAGTCTGCCCGGCCCGCATCAGCTGGATCTGGCGCTCGGCCATCCGATTGGGCCGGCGGCGCGCGGCGTCGACAAGCTCTGCCATCTCCGGCACCACCGCCGCCAGATCCTGCCCGATCCGGCCTTCGAGGTCGGTCCCCAGCAGTTCCGCTGCCGATCGGTTTGGCAGGTTGATGCGGCCGTGAACGTCGAGCCCGATCACGCCCGCAGACACGCCCGAAAGGACCAGGCGGGTGAACCGGCTGCGCTCTTCGAGCTGACGGTTGGCGTCGATCAGCTCTCCGCGCTGGCTCTCGAGCTGCTCCGCCATGCGGTTGAACGCGCGGCTGAGGGTGCCAATCTCGTCCGCCTTCGTTGACCCCTCTTGCACCCGCACCGACAGGTCGCCGGTGCTGACCTGCTCGGCCGCCGCGACCAGGCTGCTGATCGGCCGCACCATCTGCGTCGCGACGATCAGCGCGACCCAGATGGCCGCGAACAGAAGCAGCAGCGCGAGAACCACGAAGATCAGGGCAAAGGTGATCTGCAGTCCCGACCGCTGCCCCTCCAGTCGCTCGTAGAGGCGCGCCGCACCCTCCGTCTTATCAAGGTGGCTCAGAACGCGGCCGTCGACGACGCGGCCGACATAGAGGAAGGTATCGGCGGACTTGTCGATCTGCACGAGCGCCCGCACCCGGTCGTCCGTATCGCTCGACAGGACCACCACCTCGTCGCGGCGCGCCCGATCGATTGCCCAGGACGGCAGATCGGGATCGAACTCGAGCATCAGGCTGTAGCCGGCCCGGGCGAGAATGTCGCCGTCACCGTTGATGATCACCGCCTCGTCGAGCGAGCGCAGCGTCGACTGCAGCCGCATGACCTGCTCGATGCGCTGCCGGTTGGACACGAGAATGGGGCCCTCCCGGCGGAGGTCGCCCGCCATCGCCAGCGCCTCGGCGCCCACGCGCTGCTGATGTTCCTCCAAATAAGCCTGGGCGACGATCAGCGAGCCTTTGACGGCGGTCCGCACGCGCTCGCTGAACCAGGCGTCCATGCCAAGGTTCAGAAACAGTGCGGAGAACGTGGCGACGATGATGGTCGGCGTCACCGCCACCAGGCTGAACAGCAGAACCAGACGCGCATGAAGCTTCGCGCCGGCAAGCCCGCGCCGCCGCTCCATCCACAGCAGCACCAGCCGCCGCGCCACCACCGTTCCGAGAAGCAGCAGGACGATCAGGTTCAGGAGGAGGAGGAGCAGGATGGTGTCCGGCTTCGGGGTGATCCCGAACGCGCCGGTCATTGCCAGATATGTCGCCACGCCGGACAGCAGGGCGCCGACGAGCAGCGTAACCGCGAGCTTACGCTCAAGACGGACGGCCCGTCCCCAGCGCGTAAGCCGTCGGATCAGTCTGGCGGGCGACGCCGCTATGTCGGTGGCCATGGCCGAGCCCGCTATCGTCGCGCCCTCGGCGGGCAGATTTGGTGCTGCATAGGTGACCCCGGGCGCTATCTTACGCTGCGGACAACGCGAATGTCTAACTCGCGAATCTTCTTCCGGAGCGTGTTTCGATTGACCCCGAGGAGCTGGGCGGCGCGGATCTGGTTGCCCCGCGTCGCCTCAAGGGTGAGCGCGATCAGCGGCCGTTCGACCTCGCGCAGGACCCGATCGTAGAGCCCGGTGGCCGGAAGGCCGTCCTTATGGGCGGCGAAATAGTCCCGCAGATGGCGCTCGGCGGCCGCACCGAGCGATTCGCCGGCCGCCGGCGGCGAAGCGGACGGTGCGGCCGCTTCGGCCAGCTCCGCGTCGATGACGTCGACACCGATGACGTCTTCGCTGTAAAGCACGGCGAGGCGCCGCACCAGGTTCTCAAGTTCCCGGACGTTTCCGGGCCAGCGATAGGCCTTGAGGCGTTCCATGGCGGCGCTGTCCAGGGTCTTCGAGGGCAATCCCTCGGCCCGCGCCTGGGCGAGGAAATGACGAACCAGGTCCGGGATGTCCTCGACCCGCTCGCGCAGCGGTGGCAATCGGATCGGTACGACGTTCAGGCGGTAGAACAGGTCCTCCCGGAACAGGCCCTGACGTACGAGCTGCGGCAGGACGCGATGGGTGGCCGCGACGATCCGCACGTCGGCGCGAATCGGCACCCGCCCGCCGACGGTCGTATATTCGCCCTGCTGGAGGACGCGCAGGAGCCGGGTCTGCGCTTCGGTCGGCATATCACCGATCTCATCGAGGAACAGCGTGCCGCCGGCGGCCTGCTCGAACCGGCCCGCGCTCCGCGTCGTCGCACCGGTGAACGCCCCCTTCTCGTGGCCGAACAGCTCGCTTTCGATCAACTCGCGCGGGATCGCGGCCATGTTGACGGCAACGAACGGCCCTCCCCGCCGCTTGCCGTAATCATGCAGCGCGCGGGCCACCAGCTCCTTGCCGGTGCCGGATTCGCCGGTGATCATCACCGTCAGGTCGGTCGCCATCAGGCGCGCGAGAATGCGGTAGATCTCCTGCATGGCCGGCGACCGGCCGATCAGCGGCAAGGCTTCCTCGTCCGGGCCGGCGGCGCCGGTGGCCACCGGGGCCCCGGGTTGGTTCAGCGCCCGTTCCACCGCGGCGACCAGGTCCCGCAGGTCGAACGGCTTCGGCAGGTATTCAAACGCGCCGCGCTCCGTCGCCTTGACCGCGGTAAGGAGCGTGTTCTGTGCGCTCATGACGATGACCCGCAGATTGGGCCGCAGCCGCTTGATGCGGGGAACCAGATCGAGCCCGTTCTCATCGGGCATCAGCACGTCGGTGATGACCAGATCGCCCACCCCCTCGCTGATCCACTGCCAGAGCGTGGCGGCGTTGCCCGTGCTGCGGACCTGATGACCGAGCCGTCCGAGCGCCTGGTCCAGCACGGTGCGGATTGCCCGATCGTCATCGGCGACAAGGATGGTGGCGCTCATTCCTGACCTTCCGATTCCAGTTCGCCGGGAGGTGCCATCGGGAGCATGACGGTGAAGACGGTGCGCCGCGGCTCGCTGGTAAACTCCACGATGCCGCCGTGGTCGCCGATGATCTTGGCAACAAGCGCGAGCCCGAGCCCCTTCCCGCCGACCTTGGTCGTGACGAACGGATCGAACAAATGGGGGCGCAGGTCTTCCGGAATCCCGGGACCATTGTCCTGGACGCCGACGAGCAGCGGCAGGTGGACGCGGTCCCGGCTGCCGGGTGCGGCAAGGCGGACGCCATGCTGGTAGCGCGTGGTCAAGACGATCGTCCCGTCAGGGGCCGACGCCGCCTCCGCGGCATTCTTAACCAGGTTCAGGAAGACTTGGATCAGCAGGTCGCGATTGCCGTAGACCGGTGGCAGCGACGGGTCGTACAGCTCGACGAAGCGGCGGCCGCGCGCGAAGCCGTTTTCGGCCACGCGCCGAACATGTTCCAGGACCTGATGAATGTTGACGGGACCGCGCTCGATCGGCCGATGATCCGAGAACATCTCCATCCGATCGACAAGGCCGACGATCCGGTCCGCCTCTTCGCAGATCAGCCGCGTCAACTGTATGTCCTCGTCGGTCGCGTTCCGTTCCAGGAGCTGCGCCGCGCCGCGGATGCCCGACAGCGGGTTCTTCACTTCGTGCGCGAGCATGGCTGCCATCGCGGTCACGGAGCGCGCGGCGCCCCGATGCGTCAGCTGCTGGTCGATCTTCCGCGCGATCGAGAGCCGCTGCAAGGACACCGCGATGTGGCCGGACGCCTCGGCGATCGGCGCCACGTCCACGCCCACGAAATGCGTCCCGATCCGCGGCGTTTCGAGCGTGATGCCGTATTCGGACATGCTGTTTCCGGTCACGCGGGCCTGATCGATGAGCGCGATCAGCGGGCTGTCGTACGGGATCACCTCCCCGATGCGCCGGCCGAGCAGGGCCGCGGCGCCGCTGTCGAAGAACTGTTCGGCCGCTTGGTTGACGAAACGGAAGCAGCCGGTTTCGTCGACGACGAAGATCGGTTGCGGCAACGCATTCACGACCGCCGAAGGGTCGATTTGGTCGATTCCGGCCGCTGGCTTCGGCAGGAAGGGCATCGGTCGCGCCATCACGCCGCCGCCCGGGCCTCGATGAGCGGCGTGTAGAAGGCCCGGATCATCTCCTTGACCTTCTCGGGATCGGCGATCCGGTTGATGGCGCCGCGGAACTCCGCCGAGCCGGGCAGTCCCTTGCTGTACCATCCGACGTGCTTGCGCGCGACCCGGACGCCGGCCTCGGTCCCGTAGTGGGTGAGCATGTCCTCGTAATGCTCGAGCACCGTCGCGAGCTGCTCTTCGAGCGGCGGATCGGGCAGGATCTCGCCCGTCCGCAGATAGTGGATCACCTGCCGCAGGAACCACGGCCGGCCATAGCAGCCGCGGCCGATCATGACGCCGTCCGCGCCGGACTCCTCAAGGGCGCGGGTCACGTCCGAAAAGCTCTCGATGTCGCCATTGACGATCACCGGGATGCCCACGGCCTCCTTCACCCGGCGCACGAACGCCCAGTCGGCGCTGCCGTTGTAGAACTGGCAGCGGGTCCGGCCGTGCACCGTCACCATGCGGATGCCGCAGGACTCTGCGATCCGGGCGAGATTGGGCGCGTTGCGGTTCTCGTGGTCCCAGCCGGTGCGCATCTTCAGCGTCACCGGCAACGGGACCGCCTTCACCGTCGCCTCCAGAATCCGGGCGGCGTGGACCTCGTCGCGCATCAGGGCCGAGCCGGCGTGGCCGTTGACGACCTTCTTGACCGGGCAGCCGAAGTTGATGTCGATGATGGCGGCGCCGCGGTCCTGGTTGAGCTTCGCCGCCTCGGCCATCACCTCGGGCTCGCAGCCGGCGAGCTGCACCGCCATCGGATACTCCTCGGGGCTGTTCGTCGCCATCTTCATCGTCTGCCGCGAGTGGCGGATCATCGCCTGACTGGCGATCATCTCGGAGACGACGAGGCCGGCCCCGCTCCGCTTCACGAGGCGGCGGAACGGCATGTCGGTGACGCCCGACATGGGGGCGAGAATCACGGGGTCGGCGATCTCGACCGGGCCGATGGATATGCTCATTTTATAGGCGCCCAAGGATTCTGCACAAAAAAGCGGCGCTAGCCCGCCTGTTTTACCCGGTTCGGGCCATATTGCAACCGGATTCCGCTGGGTTCCGGGCGCTCGGCGGCCCTGCGTTTCCCGCCCCTAGGCAAGCAGCACGTCCGAGACGAACTTGACCCCCGGATAGGCCAGGGTGAGGAGCAGATAGCCGAGGAGGACGATCCGCGCCGCCCGGCGGCCCCGGAGGCCCGTCACCCTGTGAACGGCCAGCAGACCGACGATCGTCGCGAAGGCGAGCAGCGAAAACAGGACCTTATGATTGAGCTCCAGCAGGCTGCCGCGCGCCAGGAACTGGGTCACCTCGCCGGAGAGAAGGCCGACCCCGAGAACGACGACCGATGTCCGTAGCAGACGGCCCTGCAAGGCCTCGCCGTCGGCGACCGATGGCAGGAGCTCCGAGAGGGCCGTAACCCGCTTGCGCTTGAGAGCCCGCTCCTGAAGGAACACCGCCAGTCCGGCGATCGCGGCGATCGTCAGGAGCCCGTAGGTGGTGACGGAAACGAGGATGTGCAAGTCGAGCCATGCGACGGACAGCGGCACGCTCAGAGGGGCCGCCCTCGCGTTTCCGAACAGGATCGCGGCCAGACCCAGCAACAGCAGATAGGGGATGAGGAGCGGCGTCAGCCGCCATGCTTCCCGCGCGACCAGAGTCAGGCCGGCGAAGAGGAGCATGCTGCTGGCGACACTGATCCAGAGCGCCATCGCGAATCCGGTCGTCCAGCCGCCGGCCAGCAGCCGCGCCGCGGCCAAGGTGGCGGGGCCGATTACGGCGAGCCCGAGGGCCGTCCAATAGGACGCGCCGGGCCGTCCGGGCCGGCGCAGCGAGACCAGGAGGACCGGTACCAGCGTTGCCAGCGCCAAGAGGCCGGGCAGGAAGTCCGGAATCGTCATGGCCGGGAGTTATACAACTTGGCTCTTACCGGTGCCACAGCCCTCGAAGCCCCGGTCACGCCGGCCCTTGGCAAAGGCCGGTACGCGAACTAGTAAGAGCCTCATGCCGAGCGAGGTCGACCTACAGGCCTGGCGAAACAAGAGGTCTTTCCCGGTGTACTGGATCTTTGCGCCTGCCCCGCGCCGCTTGCGGCCTTTCGAGAAGGCGTTCCGATGACGACTGCGGTCGCCTTGATCGTCGCGGCCGGTCGCGGCCAGCGGTTCGGCGGTGAAGCGCCAAAGCAGTACCAGCCGCTGGCCGGACGACCGCTGATCCGCCACTGCCTGGAGGTCTTCGCGGCGCATCCGCTGATTGCGGCGGTGGCGGCCGTGATTCACCCCGATGATCGGGATCGCTACGCCGCTGCGGCCGCGGGGCTCGAGCTGCTGCCTCCGGCGATCGGGGGCGCGACGCGTCAGGAGTCGGTCCTGAATGGGCTCGAGAGCCTGGAGGCGCTCGCCCCCGACCGGGTTCTGATTCACGACGCCGCGCGACCGCTGGTGGATTCCGCAATCATCGACCGGGCCCTCGCCGCCCTCGATCGCGCGCCTGCCGCGATCGCGGCCGTTCCCTTGACCGACACGGTGAAGCGTGCGACCGGCGACGACGATCCGATGGTCGCGGCGACGGTCGATCGCGCCCGGCTGTGGCGCGCCCAGACGCCGCAGGCCTTCCGCTACGCGGATATTCTGGCGGCGCACCGTTCGCTTGCCGGTGCCGGCTTGACCGACGACGCCGCGGTGGCGGAGGCCGCGGGCCTGCCGGTGGCTCTGGTACTCGGCGCCGAGGAGAATCTGAAGGTCACGACGGCGGCGGACCTGTCCCGCGCCGAGCGTCTGGCGGCCGGAGGTCCGCTGGAGTTCCGTACCGGGTCCGGCTTCGACGTCCACCGGTTCGGGCCCGGCAACGGCGTCATGCTCTGCGGCGTCGCGATCCCTCACGACCGCGGGCTCGAGGGCCATTCAGACGCCGATGTCGGCCTCCATGCCCTGACCGATGCGATCCTGGGCGCCCTCGGCGCCGAGGACATCGGCAGCCATTTCCCGCCGGGCGATCCACGGTGGCGCAACGCGGATTCGGCGTCGTTCCTGGCCTTTGCCGGCGAGCGGGTCGCCGCCCGCGGCGGACGGATCATCCATCTCGATGTCACCTTGATCTGCGAACGGCCGAAGATCGCGCCGCACCGCGCGGCGATGATCGACCGAATCGCGGCGATCCTCGGCCTTCCGGTCGGCCGGGTCAGCGTCAAGGCAACGACGACGGAGGGCCTCGGGTTCACCGGGCGCGGGGAAGGAATCGCCGCGCAGGCCGTCGCCACCGTCGCGCTTCCGGTCGACCATTGATCCGCGGACGCTCCACCTGGCTCACGCCCCTGCCGGAGACGCTGCGGGCCTGGCATCCGGCTTGCCTCCTTGCGACCTGGTTCGGCAGCGGCCTGATGCCCTATACGCCGGCGACCTTCGGGTCGGCCGCCGCCCTTCCCTTCGGCTGGTTCATACAGCTTTATGCCGGTCCCGCCGGGCTGCTGGCCGCGGCAGCGGCGGTCTTCGCCCTCGGCCTCTGGGCCTCCGCGGTGTATGTGAGGCACAGCGGCATCGACGATCCGGGGCCGGTCGTCATCGACGAGGTGGCCGGGCAATGGATGACCCTGGCGGTCGTTCCGTTGAACCCTTTATTCTATCTTCTTGCCTTCGTCCTGTTCCGCATCGCCGACATCCTTAAGCCGTGGCCGGCGTCCTGGGCGGATCGCCGGCTGGCCGGAAGTTGGGGCGTGATGTTGGACGACGTCTTCGCCGCGCTCTATGCCGGCGGTGCCCTGCTGATCTTCGACCGGTGGATCGTGTAGATGGAAGCTCCCCAGAAGCTGATCGACGAAGCGGCGGCGCTTCTGGCCGCCTACCGGACGGCGGGCCTGCGCCTTGCCACGGCGGAGTCCTGCACGGGCGGGCTTGTCGCCGCGTTCCTGACCGAGATTCCGGGATCCTCGGACGTCGTCGAACGCGGTTTCGTCACCTATTCGAACGAGGCAAAGACGGATCTTGTGGGTGTCCCGCCCGACCTGCTTCGGGCCCACGGCGCGGTGAGCGCCGAAGTCGCGGGCGCCATGGCCGAGGGGGCGCTCCGCCATTCCCGGGCTCAGGTCGCGGTCGCCGTGACCGGCATCGCCGGGCCCGGCGGCGCCACGGCGAGGAAGCCGGTGGGGCTCGTCTTCCTGGCGGCGGCCCGCGCCGGCGGACCGACCCTCGTCGAACGGCACCGGTTCATCGGCGACCGCCGCGCCGTGCGGCTGGCCGCGGTTGCGGCCGCGTTCACGCTGCTGCGGGAACGCCTCACCCGATGAGCGGCCGCCCCGTGGATCGGCGGATCTTCGGGGTCGATTTCAGCGGCGCCGAGAGCGCCGGCCGGGCCATCTGGCTCGCTGCCGGGCGCATCGAACCCGGCGGCTTGTTGCGGATCGAGGATTGCCAACCGGCCGCCTGTCTGCCCGGATCGGGCGTGGCGCGCGGCGACTGCCTTCCTGCCCTCGTCCGGTTTATCGCCCGGCAGCGCAACGCCGTGTTCGGTCTCGATTTTCCGTTCAGCCTCCCCGCCTCGCTGGCCGGGCAAGCCTCCTGGGAAGACTTTGCCCTCGCCCTCACGGACCGGTATCCGACGGCCGAGCTGTTCCGCCGTGCCTGCCGGGCGGCTGCCGGCGGGCGCGAGCTGAAGCGCGACACGGATCGCGCGTCGAGGGTCCCGTTCGGCGCCTACAATCTGCGCCTCTACCGGCAGACCTACTTCGGCATCGGGCATCTTCTGGCGCCCCTCCTGCGGCGTCGCGCGGCCTGCGTGCTGCCGATACAGCCACCGATTGACGGGAAGCCCTGGCTCTTCGAGATCTGCCCCGCCTCGACGCTCAAGGCGAGCGGCCTCTATACGTCCTACAAGGGCCGCGGACCGAGCTATCGGGCAGCCCGTCGCCGCATCCTGGACGAACTCGTCGCGCGCGGCGCCGTGGCTCCCCCGGCGCCGGCCGTGGAAGACCGGATCCTCGCCGATTCCGGCGGCGATGCGCTCGACAGCGTGATCGCCGCCGTCGCCGCCCGGCAAGCGGCCGAACGCCCGCGACCGGAGCATCGCCCGACCCCGCTGGAACGGATCGAGGGCCGCGTCTATTTCGCAGCGCTCCCTGCCGCGGATACGCCATCTGTCCCGTGCGCCCATACGCCCGATGGGAGGGCCCTGCCCTGAGCCTGTCGTCGAACCGAGCGGCCCATGACTGCCTGTTCGAGACGGCTCACGGCTCCGCTTGAGCCGGCATTCCGTCCGGCTCCCGTTCTTCGGGCAGGTCGTTCAGGACCTCCAGCGCCTTCCGCAGCACCTCTTTCGCCCGTTGCCGATCTTCGGACGACAGAATGATCGGGTCCAGCATCAGCCGAAAGCCGTCACAGACATCCGCAATCGGCTTGGCGCCACTTGCGAAATCCTCGCGTGCTGCGATGACTTCATAGGTCTTCAGCGGATGGGCGATCCCCTTCACCGTAATCTCACCGACTGGCTTGCAGTAGATCGCGTCGTGAACGAGGGCATAGGTCGCGTGGGAAATCAGGATCTGATCGGGCTGAGCCGCGGCTTCGAGACGGGCCGTTGCGTTCACCTCGCCGCCCACGATGGTGTAGTCCAAGCGGTTTTCCGAGCCGAAGTTGCCTACCGTGCAGAAACCCGTATTGATGCCGATGCGCACGTGGAGCGGGCGAGACACCCCCTGATCGAGCCATTCCTCCCGAAGTTCATACATGCGCCGGCGCATGGCAAGCGCCATGCGTACGCATGCCAGAGCGTCCTCCTTCTGCCCCCTGGTCTCGGGGTCGCCGAAGAAGATCATGATGCCGTCGCCGATGAATTTGTCGATGGTGCCGCCGTACCGATGCGCAATCGCCGACATCTCGCTGAGATACCGGTTGAGCAGATCGCTGAGAGGTTCGGCTTCCATGCTGTCGGTGATCTCGGTGAAACCCTGCACGTCCGAGAAGAAGACCGTGAGGTTCTTGCGGTAGGATTCGACCCGCACGTCCGTCCGGCCGGTGAAGATCGAGTCGTAGACCTGCTTGGAGAGATATTTGGCGAGCTTCGCGGAGAGGGCCTGAAGTTCCTGGTTCTTCTCATCGAGCGCCCGATTGGCGAGTAGTATTTTCTTCTCGGCCTCCTTGCGCTCGGTGATGTCGCGAATAATGCCGCTGAAATAGCGCCTTTCGCCAATCGTCCAGGTCCCGAGCGACAACTCGATCGGGAACTCGCGGCCGTCATCGCGCAGCGCCGTGAGTTCGACCGTTTGTCCGACAAGCCGCGGTTCTTCATTCATGCTCAGCCGGCGTATCCCGGCTTCGTGGGCCGCCCGGTAGCGCTCGGGGATGATTCCCGTAAGCGGCTTTCCCAGCATGTCCTCCTCGGACTGGCCGAACATCCGTTCGGCCGCTGCGTTCCAAAGCACGACGCGACCGGATTCGTCGGCGCAGACGATCGCATCCTGGGTCGACCCCAGGATGGCCCGCAAGCGTTCCTCGGACTGGGCCAGGGTCTCCACGGTCCTCTCGCGTTCGGTCACGTCCCGAATGATTCCGCTGAAAAAGCGAAGGCCATTGGTAACCCAGGTCGCAAGCGAGAGCTCAATGGGAAACTCGCGGCCGTCCTTGTGCAGGCCTGTGACCTTGACGGTCTGACCGATGATCCTGGTTTCACCGGTGCGGGCGACGCGCGCGAGACCGGCCTCATGCGCCGTCCGGAGGTGTTCGGGCATCAGACGCGTCAGGGGTTGCCCCAGGATTTCCTCCTCGCTGTAACCGAAGATCCTTTCGGCGGCCGGATTCCACGAGATCACCCGGCCCTTGGCGTCGGCGGCAACGATTGCGTCGCTGGTCGACCCGAAGACGGCTTTCAGAATGCCTTCCATGTTCGCCTATAGCTTCTGCTCGCCTCGTGGAGCGCCTGAAGCAGCCGCGGCCGAATGAACGGCTACGGCGCACTCCTCGCCCAACGCCTTTTCAGGCGGGACCGGGATGTGTTCTCTGCTGCTTTCGAATGCGGCTCGACGTCGCGGAGCAGACCGGTCCCTTGTCCCCATCTGTTCCCGCCGCGTCGCCGATTGATCCAAATTAATGCAAGATGCAGGCCAGGATAATAAACAAAAGAGTTGGTCTGGCTGGGGGCGTGGTCACACCGGACAGGGAGGTGGTGACATGGCGACCTGGACACCGGATCCGAGCTTCTATCCGTCGCCGCGGCTGGCGGCTCGCGCACCGGCGGAGAAGCTCGCCTATGTGGCGATGTTCGATCCCGACCGTACGCGCCCGGACGCCATTGCGGCGGTTGACGTCGATCCCGAATCGTCGAGCTATGCCCAGATCGTCGGCCGCACCGAACTCGGGATCGGCGACGAGTTGCACCATTTTGGCTGGAACGCCTGCAGCTCCTGCCTCTGCCCCAACGCCCCGCACCCGCATGTCGAGCGCCGGTACCTTGTGGTTCCGGGTCTGCGCTCTTCGCGCATCCACATTCTCGACACGAAGCCGAACCCCAAGCGGCCGGAGGTGATCAAAGTGATCGAGGCCGAGGAACTGGCCGAGCGGGCCGGCTATTCGCGGCCGCATACGGTGCATTGCGGGCCGGAGGGCATTTACGTCAGCGCGCTCGGCAATCCCCAGGGCCAGGGCCCGGGCGGCGTGTTCCTCATGGACCACGAAAGCTTCGACGTGCTCGGGCGCTGGGAAATGGACCGCGGTCCACAGGAGTTCGCCTACGATTTCTGGTGGCATCTCGGCCACGACACGCTGGTGACGAGCGAATGGGGCACGCCCGAGATGTTCGAGAACGGGCTGATCCCGGAGCAGGTCCTCGGCGCCAAGTACGGTCGCCGGCTCCATTTCTGGGACCTGCACAAACGGGCGCATCTGCAGGAAATCGATTTCGGCGACAAGAACCAGCTGGTGTTCGAGCTGCGCCCGGCCCATGACCCCACCAAGGCCTATGGCTTCGTCAACTGCGTTCTCAGCCTCGAGGACCTGTCCTCGTCGATCTGGGTCTGGCATCGAGACGGCGAGCGGTGGGCGGTCGAGAAGGTCATCACCATTCCGGCGGAACCGGCAGAACCGGATCAACTGCCGCCGATGCTGAAGGATTTCAAAGCGGTGCCGCCTCTGGTCACCGATATCGACCTCTCGGTCGACGACCGTTCTCTACGTGTCGTGCTGGGGTACGGGCGACCTGCAGCAGTATGACGTCTCCGACCCGTTCAACCCGAAGCTCACCGGCAAGGTGCGGATCGGCGGGATCGTCTCTCGTGCGGCGCACCCGGCGGGCGATGGACCCCTGAACGGCGGCCCGCAGATGGTCGAGGTCAGCCGCGACGGCAAGCGGATCTACTTCACCAATTCGCTCTATGGCGCGATCGACCCGCAATTCTATCCCGAGGGCATCGAGGGCTGGATGGTCAAGGTCGATGCCAATCCGGAGGGCGGCTTGACGCTCGACGAGGGCTTCTTCCTCCGCTGGCCCGACGGGTATCGGCCCCATCAGGTGCGTCTCCAGGGCGGCGACGCCTCCTCGGACTCGTACTGCTATCCCTGATCGCGCGGCGTCGCCGCACAGGATCTGCGGGAAATCCGAGGGCTTGGCACGGCGATCATGCCCCCGGGGCGACGCAATGAGCGAGACGGGGCGTGAGTGACCTCTGGCCATGGCTGGTGCTTGCCGGACTCGGCGCGTTTCACGGCATCAACCCGGCCATGGGCTGGCTGTTCGCGGTGGCGCTCGGGTTGCATCGGGGCAGCCGCGCCGTGGTGCTGGGCGCGCTGCTGCCGATCGCTCTCGGTCACGCGCTGGCCGTCGCGGCTGCCATGGGTGCGTTCGCCGCTGCGGGCGTGCTGTTCGACCCGCGGCTCATCCGGGTCGTCGCCGGCCTCACCCTGATCGGCTGGGCGCTCTACCACTGGCTTTACGGGTCGCGCCATCGCGTCCGGGTGGGGATGCGGACAGGGTATGCCGGGCTGGCCCTGTGGTCGTTTCTCATGGCGACCGCACATGGCGCGGGACTGATGCTGATCCCGGCCGTGATGCCGCTGGGTTTCGGAACACACCGTCACCATGCGGCGGGGATCGGCGATTCGTTCGCCATCGCCTTCGCCGCCGTTGGCGTTCACAGCTTGGCCATGCTCGCCGTCACCGGCCTGGTCGCGCTCGTGGTCTACGATCGGGTCGGCGTCGCCTTTCTGCGCCGCGGCTGGGTCAATCTGGACGTGCTGTGGAACGCCGCCCTGGTCGTGACCGGCGTCGTTCTATTGCTGCCGTGAAACGGTGGACGCGGCCCGGCTCCGGCGGCGGACCTGCTAGATCGGTCTCGACGCCGGTGCGCCGGCGGGCGGCGGGCCGTAGAGCTGGCGCGCGCGAGCCTCGAAGGCCGCGACCATCCGCCGGACCGCTTCGTTGAACAGGGCGCCGATGATCTTCTGAAGCAAGGCGGAATGGAACTCGAAATCAACGAAGAAATCGACGTAGCAGCCGTCGGGCGCCGGCTCGAACTTCCAATGGTTGTTCAGGTACCGGAACGGACCCTCGGCATAGGTGACGTCGATCCGCAGGTCTTCGCGGTTGAGGTGGACGTGACTGGTGAAGCGCTCCCGCACCATCTTGAAGCCGATCACCAGGTCGGCCACGATCTTGTTCCCTTCGCGCTTGCGGATGCGGGCCGCCCGGCACCAGGGCAGAAACTGCGGATAGCTCTCCACGTCGGCGACGAGATCGAAGAGATCTTCCGGCCGGTAGGGAAGAAACCGCTTTTCGGCATGTGTCGGCATGAAACCGTCTATTGGGCTGGAACGTCCAAGGCCGTATCGGCCGGGTCCTCGCCCCGCAGCCGCGCCTCTCGGGCCGCCCGCAGGCGCTTGAAATCCTCGCCGGCGTGGTAGGAAGAACGGGTCAAGGGCGAGGACGCGACCATGAGGAAGCCCTTGCCCAGGGCGAGCCGGCGGTACTGCTCGAACTCGTCGGGCGTGACGAAACGGTCGACCGGGTGGTGGCGCGGTGTCGGCTGCAGATATTGGCCGATCGTCAGGAAATCAACCTCCGCCGCCCGCAGGTCGTCCATTACCTGCAGCACCTCGTCCTTGTCCTCCCCGAGGCCGACCATGATCCCCGACTTCGTGAACATCGCCGGATCGAGTTCCTTCACCCGCGCGAGAAGCCTGAGCGAGTGGAAGTATCGCGCACCCGGCCGGACCGGCCGGTAGAGCCGCGGCACCGTCTCGAGATTGTGGTTGTAGACGTCCGGCCGCGCCTCGACAACGGTCTCTATGGCGCCGGGCTTGCGCAGGAAGTCGGGCGTCAACACCTCGATCGTGGTCTCCGGTGCGGCTTCCCGGACGCGCCGGATGACCTCGGCGAACTGCCCCGCACCGCCATCCGGCAGGTCGTCGCGGTCGACGGAGGTGACCACAAGGTGGCTCAGGCCCAGTTCCGCGACCGCCTCGGCCACATGGGCCGGCTCGTGCGGATCGAGCTGGTCCGGCCGTCCGGTCGCGACATTGCAGAAGGCGCAGGCCCGGGTACAGACGCTGCCCAGGATCATCACCGTCGCGTGCTTCTGGGTCCAGCACTCGCCGATGTTCGGGCAGGCGGCTTCCTCACAGACGGTGTGCAACCCAAGCCGGCGCATCAACTGCCGGGTGTCGTGGTATTCGCGAGAAACCGGCGCTTTGACGCGGATCCAAGCCGGCTTGCGCGGCGTCGGAGTCGCCGGACGGTCCGCCTTCTCCGGATGGCGGAGCCTGGCGGACGGGTCGGACACGTTCATGCGAAATCGCCTTTCATCGGTCTAGAAGTGGATCGCCCGCCCGTAGGCGTCAAGGACGCTTTCATGCATCATCTCGGAGAGCGTCGGGTGCGGGAAGATCGTGTGGATGAGTTCGACCTCCGTCGATTCCAGCGTACGGGCGATGCCGAAGCCTTGGATCAGCTCCGTCACCTCGGCCCCGATCATGTGCGCGCCCAGAAGCTCGCCGGTCGCGGCATCGAACACCGTCTTGACCATTCCTTCGGGCTCGCCCAGCGCGATCGCCTTGCCGTTGCCGATGAACGGAAAATGGCCGACCCGGACCTCATGGCCGGCCGCCTTCGCCGCCGCCTCGGTAAACCCGACGCTGGCGACCTGCGGGCGGCAGTAGGTGCAGGCCGGGATCTTCGTGCGGTCGAGCGGATGCACACCCGTGACACCGGCGATCTTCTCGACGCAGAGGACCCCCTCATGGCTCGCCTTGTGGGCGAGCCAGGGCGGGCCGACGACGTCGCCGATCGCGTAGATCCCCGGCTCGTCGGTCCGGCACCATTCATCGACGACGATCCGACGCTTCTCGATCCGGACCTTGGTGCCTTCGAGACCGATATCTTCGACGTTGCCGACGATGCCGATGGCAAGGATCACCCGATCGACGGTGATGTCGGTCGTCTGGTCGTTGGCGCTTACCGTGACCGTGACGGAGTCGTCGGCCGGCTTCAGGCCGTTCACCGTCGCGCTGGTGATGATCTTCAGGCCCTGCTTTTCGAAGGCCTTGCGGGCGAAGGCGGAAATTTCCTCGTCCTCCGCGGGGAGGATGCGATCGACGGCCTCTACCACCGTCACCTCGGCGCCGAGATCCCGGTAGAAGCTCGCGAACTCCATGCCGATGGCGCCGCTGCCGATCACCAGAAGCGATTTCGGCATCCGGTCGGGGACCATCGCCTCCTTGTAGGTCCAGATCCGCTTGCCGTCCGGCTCCAGGCCCGGCTCCGTTCTGGCGCGGGCCCCGGTCGCGAGGATGATGTGTTCGGCCGTCAGCTCGGCCACGGGCTTGCCGTCCTTCGTCACGCTCAGCTTGCCGGGTCCGTTCAGCCGGCCCTGGCCGTCGAAGACGGTGACCTTGTTCTTCCGCAGAAGATGCTTCACGCCGTTGGCGAGCTGGTTCGCCACATTTCGGCTGCGCTTGACGATCTTCTGCATGTCGAAGGAGACGTCCTTGGCGCTGAAGCCGTACTCGTCGAGGCGGTGCAGCAGGTGCGCGATCTCCGACGAGCGCAGCAGCGCCTTCGTCGGGATGCAGCCCCAGTTGAGGCAGATGCCGCCGAGATGCTCGCGCTCCACCACGGCCGTCTTCAGGCCAAGCTGGGCGGCGCGGATGGCGGCGACATAGCCGCCCGGGCCGCCGCCGACCACGATCAGATCAAAGGACGTCTCGGCCATCGGTCACTCCTGATCCTGACGTTCATGCGCTCGCGGGTCACCCTTTCCCCACCCCCCGCCGCGGTGGAGGTTGCTCTTCCCTCGCCGACAACATCGGTCCCTCCCCCGCAAGGGGAGGGACCGGGAGGGGGTGTCGCTCGCACCTCTGTGTCCAGTACTAAAGCAGCATCGTCAGCGGGTCCTCGATCAGCCTCTTGAAGGCGGCGAGGAACTCGGCGCCGGTCGCGCCGTCGACGGCGCGGTGATCGACCGAGAGCGTGCAGGTCATCACGGTGGCGATCGCCAGCGCCCCGTCGCGCACGATCGGCCGTTGCTCGCCGGCGCCCACCGCCAGGATCGCCCCCTGCGGCGGGTTGATGACGGCGGCAAACTCGCGGATCCCGTACATGCCGAGGTTGGAGACGCTGAAGGTGCCGCCCTGGTACTCCTCGGGCTTGAGCTTGCCCTCGCGCGCCCGCGCGCCGAGGTCCCGCATCTCGTTCGAGATCGCCGCCAGGCCTTTGGCGTCGGCGTTGCGGATGATCGGCGTGATGAGCCCGTTCGGGATCGCCACGGCGACGGAGATGTCGGCCGATTTGTAGATCCGCGTCGCCTCCTCGGTCCAGGACGCGTTCGCCGCCGGGACCCGGCGGAGCGCCAGCGCCGCGGCGCGGATCACGAAGTCGTTGATGGACAGCCTGTACTTCCCGTCCGCCCGGCCGTTGAGGTCCTCGCGGACCTTGAGGAGCGCGTCGATCTCGCAGTCGATGGTGAGATAGAAGTGCGGCGCCTCGCGCTTGGACTCGCCCATGCGGCGGGCGATGACCTTCCGCATGGTGCTGTTGGGTTGCTCGACGTAGTCGGGCATGCCGGGCTCCGCGGCCGGCCGCGGCGCGGCCGCCGCCCGTTCGGCCGCGGCCGGGGCCGCGGGCTCCGGCGCGGGCGCCGCCGGGCGGGCGGGCGCCGCCTCGGCCCGGCCGAGGGCGGCCTCGACGTCGGCCTTGACGATGCGCCCGTGCGGGCCGCTGCCGCGCAGGCCCGCGAGGTCGATGCCGGCCTGGGCGGCCATGCGGCGGGCGAGCGGGCTGGCGAAGACCCGGTTCTCGCCGTCGCCCCGCGCCGCCGCGGCCGGTTCGGGCCGGCCCGGCGGCGCGGCGGGCTTCGGCGGGGCCTCGGGCTTCGGCGGGGCCTCGGGCTTCGGCGGCGCCGGCTCGGCCGCGCCGGGGGTCGAGGGGCCCGGCCCGGCCGACGCGGCCGCCGGGCCGGCCGGGCGCGCCGCGCCCTCGAGCGCGCTTTCGTCCTCGCCTTCCTCGAGGAGGAGGGCGATGACCTCGTTGACCTTGACCCCTTGGGTGCCCTCGGGGACCAGGATGCGGCCGAGCCGGCCCTCGTCGACCGCCTCGACCTCCATCGTCGCCTTGTCGGTCTCGATCTCCGCCAGCACGTCGCCGGGCTGCACCGCGTCGCCCTCGCGCTTGTGCCACTTCGCCAGGTTGCCCTCCGTCATCGTCGGCGACAGCGCCGGCATCAGAACCTTGATCGGCATCTCATTCCCCCCTGCGAACCACCAGCAACATCCGACGACGTCAGGAACGGTAGCAGACGGTGCGCGCTGCCTTGACGATGTCGTCGGGCTGCGGCAGCGCCAGCTTCTCGAGATTGGCGGCATAGGGCAGCGGGACATCGGCGCCGGTTACCCGGACGACCGGCGCATCGAGCCAGTCGAAGGCCTGCTCCATCATGACGGCCGCGAGCTCCGCGCCGATGCCGGCGAACGGCCATCCTTCCTCGACGCTCACCAACCGGTTCGTCTTCTTGACCGAGGCGACGATCGTGGCGGTGTCCATCGGCCGGATCGTGCGCAGGTCGATGACTTCCGCGCTGATGCCCTCTTCCGCCAAGCGCTCCGCCGCGGCCAGGGCGTGTCCCACCTGCAGGGAGAATGCGGTGATGGTCACGTCGGTGCCGGGGCGCACGATCTTGGCCCGGCCGATCGGGACGGTGAAGTCCGGGTCCTTGGGCACTTCGAAGCTTTGCCCATAGAGGATCTCGTTTTCGAGGAAGATGATCGGATTCGGGTCGCGGATGGCGGTCTTGAGCAGTCCCTTGGCGTCGGCGGCGCTGTAGGGGGCAACCACCTTCAGGCCGGGAACGTGGCCGTACCAGCTGGAGAACTCCTGCGAATGCTGGGCGGCGACCCGGGCGGCGGCCCCGTTCGGGCCCCGGAAGACGATGGGACACCCCATCTGCCCGCCGGACATGTAGCGGGTCTTCGCGGCGGAATTGATGATCTGATCCATCGCCTGCATCGCGAAGTTGAACGTCATGAACTCGACGATCGGACGCAGGCCGTAGAAGGCGGCGCCGATGGCGAGACCGGCGAAGCCGTGCTCCGTGATCGGCGTGTCGATCACCCGTTTCGGACCGAACTCATCGAGCAGGCCCTGGCTCACCTTGTAGGCGCCCTGATACTCGGCCACCTCCTCGCCCATGAGGAAGACCGTCTCGTCGCGCCGCATCTCCTCGGCCATCGCATCGCGCAGCGCCTCGCGCACCGTCATCGTGACGGTCTCGCCATAGGCCGCCTCTTCTTCGACGCCCGCCTCGGCCAGGCGTTCGGCGAGCGGCGACGCCGCCCTCACCTGGGGCGGCTCGGCGCGCGCGGGTCTGGCGGGACCGGGCTGTCCCTCCTCCGTGGTCGGCGCTTCCGCCGTTCCCCCGGAAGCCGCTCCGACCGGAGCCGCCTGACCGGCGCCGCCGTTCTGCAGGGCCGAGGCGTCCTCGCCTTCTTGGAGGAGGAGGGCGATGACCTCGTTGACCTTGACGCCCTGGGTGCCCTCGGGGACCAGGATGCGGCCGAGCCGGCCCTCGTCGACCGCCTCGACCTCCATCGTCGCCTTGTCGGTCTCGATCTCCGCCAGCACGTCGCCGGGCTGCACCGCGTCGCCCTCGCGCT